>MDTC01267016.1_pt1 | contig 37291 bp, 34 predicted proteins | sample 811181 | NCBI WGS metagenome assembly MDTC01 (sample SAMN05326644, study PRJNA326480) | marine metagenome | isolation source: seawater | place: Pacific Ocean: North | collected 2011
ATCCTGTTTGTGTTAATTGCTACAAACAGGGTAACCATTTTTTACCCCTCTTCATTCCGAGGAGTGTCAGATTAAGTCGTGACTAGTTCAACATAGGCACTTAGAACTTAGTCCCTATGGTAAATTGGTATATGAAAAAGCCACAAAAATGTTCGCTATTGGCGAAGAAATCGAAGCCCATATTCACAGGGCTACCAATTTGAAAACTTTGCATCAGCCCGCTTCTAGTAACTCTATGTAGCCGGTTACAATTTCACTCAATTGCTCTGATGTGAATGGTTTTTCAAGCAGTACAACGCCACCCACATCGGCAATTTCCTCTGCTGTATATGAGCTAAAACCTGTCATAAAAATTACGGGAGTTTCAATGCCAAGGGAGCGCATTTTTCGTATCATTTCGATACCATCCATTACCGGCATTCGAATATCACTAATCAAACATGTATACTTCTTATTTTCCATCATTTTGATAGCTTGGTGGCCATCTGGAGCAATCTCTACAGCACATTTCATACTGCTCAAATGATCCTTAATAACATCGGATAATTCCAAATCATCTTCTACTAACAGTACTTTTGGATAGTCCATATCTCTCCTCGCTACATAAACTTATCGGAATAAAAGTCCGATAGATAAAGCAATATAAGGAAAAAACATAGTATTAACTTATGCTTAACAAAATTCTTAAATTGGAACAGCAAGACGAAGCCATTGAGGTTTTTCAAAGCCAGCACTACCGCTGGATTATGATTCTAGCAAGTATCACGTACTTCTTATGGTCGCCTATCGTGGAGTATACCAATCCTGATATTCATGACCCCATTGCATTTCGATTTTTTTGCGCACTTCCATTCCTATTGGCCGGCATAGCCTCCTTCTTCGTAAAATGGATGGAGGAGCATATATACCCTATTTTTGTTACTAGCACATACTTGGGTACTATAATCAATTTTTACATAATTTATAATAACAACATGGCACTAGAGTTCTGCGCGGGTTTTTCAATGATGATGTACTGCATACTATCTCTTTTACGGCACAATCATCTAAAATATACAATTATGGCAATGAATGCGGTGGGCATTTTATCTGTAGCCTTTTTACTTTTTGGCAATGATATGTTTGATACAAATCATAACACTATCATGTATATAACCTGCTTCTTAATGATAGCCGTCTTTGTCTATATTGGAATTTACTCTGACAATAAATTCCGTTATCTATTAAATAAAAACTCTTTAGAAAACAGCAAATTAAAACAATGGTCTGCCATGGGTAAAATGGCCGGTGGTGTAGCCCATGAAATCAACTCCCCATTAACTACACTATTGTTTTCTGCAGAAGCAAGCTTGGCCAAAGCTAAGCTACAAGGTGACACAAACATAATTAAGTATTCCAATAAAATTATTCAGGAAGCAAAAAAAATAGCACAAATAACAAAGAGTCTTAGGCAACTTACTGAGGAAGCAAGGCAAGTATCCAAACAAGTATGCAACTTAAACACCATTATTAAGGAATCCATTGGTTCCTTACACAATGACACACTACTTACAGATGTACGTATAGAAAATCTTGTGCCTGAAGACATCGACTACGAAATATATGGTGATGCTGAAGTATTAAAATTAGTACTTGTTGGCATGATTAACAATGCCATTGAAGCCGCCGAGGAGGCGTCAGAAAGGCTCGTGAAAGTAAAAATCGACGAGGACCGCTACACTTACAAAATATTGGTACAGGATAGCGGCAAAGGCATTTCAGAAGAACAAATTCCATCGCTTTTTACACCTTTTTATAGTACGAAAACCCATAAAAAAACAAAGGGTCTCAGCTTAAGTATGAGTAAAAATCAAATTATGGCTCATGATGGCGATCTCTACTACGCACCAGATTACAACTATACAACATTTATAGTAGAATTACCAAAATACAGCGGCGACGCAAAAAAGATCGCCTAAATATTATCTTCTTCTACAATTTTGATCTCATAACCCTTAAGAATACTTAGCGATTTTACTACCGGAACCAAGACATTTTTATCTCCCATGAGATACAAAGAGTAGTGGTTCTTTGAAAAGATCGAATTAGAAAAATCATTTACTTCTTTTAGGGACACATTATTCACGTAGCTCTCATATTGGTTTAAAAAACTAGTGTTTAAATCATATAGATCAAATTGCATTTCTCTTACCAAACGATCCGATGGCAACTCATTAGCCTCGCGAAAGGCTGTTACCAGGCCACGTTTTGCTAGAGATAGCTCATTAGCAGTAATATTACGACCAGCCATATCGGTTTTTACTGCAAACATTCCTTTTAGAAGGTCTTTAATCTGTTGGCTACCGGCAAAGCTATAAATATACCATACTGGTAAGTTCTGACCATAGTGTGCACTAACGTGATAAGTAAGCCCTTTTTTCTCTCTAAGAATTGTGCCTAGCCTACCAGTAAGGCCGCCGCCAAAAATCTCAAATACTATATCACTGATTGCCGCCTCTGGTTTATCTCTTTGAACACTAAACGGAGATACCAGTATTACCTGGTAGTCGGTAACCTTAGGTCGATGAACAATTACGATTTTTTTCTTTTCTTTTGGCATTTGCTGTTTAGCAAAATTATATTCCTGGTAATGAAATGCATCTAAATTTTTATTACTCGCAATCAGAGACTTAATATCATTCAAGCTCAGCGGACCACTTGCGTAGTAGCGTAAGTTCTCAAAACTGAAGTACTTCTCATACTTTTTGGCTACTTCTTGCCATTTAAGGCCAGAAACTCTTTTCGGCGATGCAGAGCCATTATGAGTAAAGCTAGCAAAATCAAAAAATTCTTTAAAGGCATAGTATTGAATTGCCGTAGACATGCGCGAAAAGCTTGATGCCACATTTGCTTTTAAGCTCTCCAAAGATTCATTAATATTTTTTTTATCTAGCTTTGGATTTCTTAACGTATCTATAGCCAAGCCCATAACCTGCGATATGTATTGCGGTGGAGCTACAAGTGACAAAGTAAAGGCCCGATACCTAGCTCCGTAATGAATATCTGCATTTTTCAAAAACAGGAAGCGACGATATTCTTTTTCAGTCATACCCTTTGGCCCCTTGCTTAAAATGGTAGACATTAGCGGAAATAGCGCTTGATCTTCACCATCTACTTTCTCTGGCATCCCCTCAAAGACAATGGATACGTATTGCCTGGGCAGTGTCTTGTCTACACTTACACGAATCGGACTGCGGTTTGCCAGTGTTGCAGTTTCAGATTTATGTCCGGAGGTACAGGAAGTGAGAAATATTAGGGAGGTTAAAATTAAGTATCGCATCATCATTACCTCTTCGCCCTTACTAGCACTAAATTAGTTTTATTATAAAAAAGCTGCATTACGTTCCATAGATCTAGTTTACTTACCTTCTGAATACGATCTTCAAAGTCAAAAAAGAATTGCACATCATCGTATTTACCCCATGCAAGTGCCAGCGCCTCATTAAAACGCGCATTTCTTAGGGCCCCCTCTTTATAACCAATCAAAAACTCTCTTTTGAAAGCCTCAAAGTCTTCATCACTAAGATTTTTGAAGTCCTCTTTCAAGGCCATGATTTGTGGAATCAATCGCTGCCATTTGGGAGACAAAGAAACCATAAAAAACTTCATCATCCCGCTATCATAGTCATAATTAAAATCAGAAATACTGGAGACATATTTTTTGTCTACATAGAGACGGCGATTCGCCAAAGAGTTACCCGAACCAAAAAGTATGTGATTTAAAACATAGTATTCCAAGGCATACTTATTTTCATCTAGCAAGCGAAAGCCAGCAAGTATCTGATTTGATGGCGAGGCAATTCGGCCTTTACCTATTAGCATTTTAGAATCAGCCTTATAAGGCGCCGGCATTACCGATTCTTGCCCCTTCGGCCATGTACCGTAATATTTTTTAACCAACTGAATTACATTCTCTGCCCTTACATCTCCTGAGATGAATAGTCCAATATTGTTAGGAACATAGAAGCGTTGAAAAAAGCTATTGGCATCTTTAGCTGTAATTTTATTTAAATCCTGACGATAACCGATGATCGTCCACTCATAAGGATGACCTTTAAATGCCAGTTCGTATATTTTTCCCCATAAATCAATCACTGGGGACGTATCAAATTTAGTGGAATACTCCGACCAAACCGCCTTGCGCTCCACATCAAGCAAATCATCACTAACCTTTAAATTCCGAAAGCGATCGGCCTCATAAAATAGTAGTCGATCTAGATTTTCTGCCGGCACACTACTTGTATAATAAGTAGCCATATAGCGGGTATTGGCATTGGCACTTCCACCCAATGGTTTAATTTTATCAAAAAAGTTCTGCTCCTCCCCTCGAACTGGACGGAACATCATATGTTCAAAAAGATGGGCGATACCTGTAATACCTGGGCGCTCTTGCAAAGACCCAGCTTTTACCCAGTGATGCACCTCTACAACTGGAGCGTCCTGATTTTCACTGATGAACACTTCTAGTCCATTATCAAGGATGTAACGGTGCGTCTTCACGCCTCCAACCGCTTCCCATTCTTGGGCATATAAATTTTCTAAATGCAAAAAACATAGCAGGCTAAAAACCACGATAATTTTCATCATTGAACTCCCATTACTTATATTAAACTCCTAATTCTTGGCACACTCAAGAATAAGTGTTACCTGTTCCTTCAGGCAGCAATCGCTGGGAGGGGGCCTAATTTGCTACTTATAAATAGTCTAGTTATATTACTTTTCACTGGCTTAGTAAGCGCGCAAGAAATCCCGCCAAACTCCTCCCAAGAAGAAGAATGGATACCTATCTCTAAGAGCGACAATACCTTTGCTGATTTAGGTTACCAAAGCCAAGAGGATATTACTGACCTATTACGCGATGGTGCAGGCCGAATTAATTTTACCTACGATATATTTGAAAATGACTTTGAAATCTTTGGCGAAGATGTAAATTTTGGCGTGCGACTGAATCTTCGCACCAAGCGACGTGTGCATGCACGAAATTATGGTGAACTAGATCGACGCGGAATCCCTCTAAGCCCACTACGCTCCGTCTATACTGTCATCGACCAGGCATCTAACCGCATTACGCTTGATCCTAGACTAAATGCTAGCAACAACTTATCCTGGAGCCCTTTCGGCGTGCGCGCACGCATTGAGGTCAATCGCATCTATGATGTGGATAATTTTGAAGACTATAAAAAACGACACTCACCGCAAGAAGCACTAAAGGCGCTTGGCTTCTCTGATAAAAACATAGCCTTAGAGGAAAAGTACAATAAATACGATAGCCCGTTATTTTATGAGCAATTCTCCAACATACTACACTTTTTTGAATCTGCCTTCTCCTCAGGTGCTGATTTATTTTCCGACAAAGAAGAGACGCAAATATTTCTACAAAATTTTCTTGAGCCCCTTAGGCTAAACTATGAGTTCTTTGACCTTACTGCGGAGAAACTAAAAAACTCACCAAACATAAAACCTGGCGAAGTTATTGTTCATAGTATTGTCTTGATACTTGATACCAACCCGTTTTCAATCTCCTCTTCAGGACTTGGCCTACGTGTAGCACCTTTAAGTAAAGAAATAGCTTTACATTCAGCCTTTAAAAAAATGGAAAATGGTGAAGTGCTAGCAAAATCTGTCCTCACACTTTCGAATAGCCATCAGACCAATTTGTCGTTTGAAGAAAAATGGTTGGATTTACGTCTTTTTCGCTGGGTAGAGCGAGCTTTAAAGAGTAATACGAGTGAATACGGTTATAAATTTGACCTTAACGACCCTAAACACGTTGCGGCCTTTAATGATATTTTTACAAAAAGATGGCTTGGCAAGGACGTTCTTGAGTTACCCCGAGTAATAGAAGATCATGAGTCACTACAAAACCATGACTATGTGACTTTTGCAAAAACCAACTCCATGCCTGTTTATAACCGCACATCAAAGATTGACTTAGAGCTTGGTTTTCTAAGCTTTGAAGACGATCTATACAGGCAACTAGTAAAAGAAACCACAAAGACAAATGATGGCCTAGAAGTAACCGAATATAAAGGCAACATATTAAAACAAACCAAATATGCCTTTCGCCCCAATATATCATGGTTAAAGGATAAAGAGGAAACCAAGCAACAAATTCGCTCCTATGTATTTACTAGTCCCTTTTATGAAAACAAGTCCTATGAACTCTCCTTTGAGTACGAATTTCGTGATAACTTCTCACGTAAAGGTGAAACAAAAAGATACATCGATTACTTGAATTTAGCCTTGGCGACACAGAACCTGAAAAACAAAAGTAATATAATTAAGATATTACATGAGAGTATCCAATCAAGAGGGCAAGTAGAAGAAAAACGAGCACGACAATATTTTGGACTACGGATCTCCATGACCAATGCACTACTAGAATCCATAATCCGCAATCCTAATAGTATTCAAAACTTGAATTATATAGCAGAAAGCGAGAGTTTTCAAAAATTGCTTATACAGACAAGGTTTTATGATCAGCATGTAGATAAAGATAATAATGTGCGCTGCAAGGTAAACAACCCTAGAGAGCGCAATTCTATTGCACACAGAATCTGTAGAGCTAAATCCATTGCCAAAAGTCTTCTAGTTAAAAGAATCAAGAAAACTCTTACTGCTACCACGGTGGAGGAGCGCCTAATCCTTCTTAACCAAATGATGAGAAGCCCCTATACTCGCGCGCTAGTACCTCACCTGTTTTTACAGATTGCTACCATTGAAAAAATTGAAAATGGCAAACCAATATATCGAGATATTGATGAATTAATAAAGAAGGGGTATTTAGGCTTTGAAATGCTGCTTGATGGTAGTGGCTTGCAAGCTCCCTTTATTGCAGATTACAACAAAACCAATGTAAACCAAAGATACGCATTTGAATATGACTTTGATATCCATGCAGATAAATATAGAAGCAAGCGCATACAAGCTCGCGGCGCCTTTCTTAAAAAGAAGGATCTAGAACTACCAAAACCAGATGTCTATGTTCAGTTTAACTCTCCCGTTTTCTTTAACCAATCCTACCATATTGTTGGGGAAATCTATCGATACAACTTCAGCCGTAAAGACAAATTAGTAAAAAGATTTATTGTAGATGAAATCAATATGTTAAAAAGTGAAAAAAGAAGTGTCGGGCTAGGAACCACTTATAACTATATATTTGCTGTCAACATAGAAGATCTGGATATCGTTAGAAATAAAAACTATATCATACGTTTTCGTCTACAAAACGACAAAGATATCTTTGCTAGTGAAATTGATGAGACAAACTTCAAGCTACCAAATTAACCAGTCTCTTATGATTATCATTTGCAGCATGTACCAAGTCATCTACAGGTATGTCTTTTATACTAGAGACATGCCTTGCCACTTGATTTAGCAGCTCACTTTGTTCTTCAGCATGATGGGCGTCACTTTCAATTAATAGCGAGTCTAATGGCAAATCACGAATCATCTGCTTAACAGAATCTCGCATAGGCAAAAGAATATTAGGTCCAAGTGAGATCAGAAAACCTAAGCTTATGAACTCTTGCATCTGCAAGCTATTACCACGAAAGGAGTGCACAAAACCGTAGTACTCGTTGCCATATTTTTTTAAAATATTTATCGCCACATTCTCAGATTTAACTAGATGCAAAATGTAGCCTCCATGAAAACTAGTTGTTTGTCTTATTAGCATTTCGAATACTAATTCTTGTTTTTGCCTAGATGACTTATATTTATCGCTGAAATCAAGACCTATCTCACCTATAAAATCTGCCTCTGGCAATGATTTGGACCATTCAAGCTGGTACTTTTCTAAGGAGGGTATATCCTGCTCGTGTACAAACCATGGATGCAGTCCCAAGGCTAATTTTGTCTCCACTAACCTTTTTTTATCCTGCTGCTTAAGAAAATCGGAAAGATCATAGCCACTACGAATATTAGGGGTTTTATACTCAATGGTAATGTCAATGTGGTGATGAGAATCAAAAATATTCATAATTATGAGGCTATTTTTTTACTGGCGTATTTCTGCACATAAAAGTCTTTTAACTTCATAACATCTTCCTCTTTTACATGAAAGTCTTGCAGACTTCTTTTCTTCAATCGCTTTTTCTGCTCATCACCCAATTCGCCACCATCGCAAATATAGCGCAAGAACTTGTCATTGATTGGAAGGTATATATATACATCAAAATCTAGCTTCTCTTTCGTAGGCAATCCCTCAGCATCAAAGCGGTACATATCCTTTTTCTTTGAGATATTGGGTATAATATTTTCGCCCTCTTGAAAGCCTGTAATAACCACTTCCCCATTATGTGATGAAAAATGATGGTAGTCACATTTTTCAATAATATACTTTTTAAAATCCTGATCTTTGATATGTATAGTTACTGGTCTATGAATGTCGACATCAAGATTTTCTTTATTAAAGCTATTTGTAAGCTTTTCTAAAAAAACATTCACGAGGCCACTGCCTATAGTATTGCTATTACCTATACCAAAATAAATCAAACCATTATGTTGCTCACAACTAACATGAAAAGCTACTACTTGCTCCACAGCAATATCATTATCTACATCTTGAGTAGGGTGTATAGTGCTCTGCAAGGCATCTTTAATAATGGTTTTAATTTTACCATCAAAAACATCACTTAGCTGCTGCTTATTATTATCTTCATCATTTTCCCTACCCCAAGAAGTGTCATCTACTTCGACCAACGAGTCTCCAGCATCGCTCAATTCATTAGGAGCTGAGGTATCATCTCTACTCATTTCTTTGGCCGTTGAAACCTCTGCGGATGAATCCTGTCTATCTAAGAAATTTTTCTCAAATGTACTTAAGTCGTCTTCATCTTTTGGCTCATCTTCCTCTCCTGGCAGTAACTTTTCTTTTTTAGACTCAATTGGTGAGCTTGTTTGCAAATTACTTACCTCACCGTCTTCATCGTCGTCATCTAGGTAGTTGCCATCATCATCAAAACTATTTAATAAGTCCTCTACTTGCGAAGCGCTGATTGGCGACGGATTATCGATTACTGTTTTATTTTGATTTTTTTTGGCAATTTTTTTCGTTATCTCTTTTTGCTCTGCAAGTATTTCCTCTTCATCTATAAATGCATCTTCTTCAAAATCATCTTCTTCCTGCAGATCAGGTTCATCGTCAGGTTTGCCTTGTTTTTTTATGGGAATACTGAGACCAGAACTTTTAAGGCTGTCTTTTTTCCCCGGTTCTACTTGCTTTTCTTTGCTTTGTTTTTCTTCCTCTTCATTTAACCAGTCTACTTCGCCTTCATCTGGCTCGTTTTCATAACTATCATCTGAATGCGCCTCTTTTTCATAGTGGCTATTTTTATCTTGAAGATTTTGACTCGGAGAGATTGACCCCGTTGCTTCTGCAGATTCCATCTCATCTTGCTCTTCATCGAGCCATTCTGAATCTACGTCCTCAGCCTTATGCTCGGGCTCTTTATTTTTTAGTTTTGTCTTCTCCTCTTTCAGAAAGAAACGTTCTGATTGATCTTCGTCGTGAAATACCTTGGCTTTACCCGATGCAGCTTCAGAGTTTTCATATTCATAACCTCGAGATTTTTTCTTTTTTGCAGACGCACTTTCTATTTGAGAGTCAGCGTCATATTCTTCATTATCAATATTTTGATTTTCTTGCTCATCTTTTAAGCCAAGTTCATTTTGTAAATCATTAAGCTCTTCTTCGTCTTCATCAGACAGCCAATTGTCATCTTCCTGCTCTAGGTATTCTTGCTCATCTTGGTCTTCAGTCTCTGCTGTGCGGCCGCGCTTCTTAGCCTTAGCGTATAGCTCCTCGCCATCCTCGTCTTCTTCCGACATTCTTCGGGATGATTTTTTCTTTGAGTAATAGGATTCTTCGTCATCCTCTATTTCATGATGCTTGTTTTTAGCTTTAGCATAATAGGCTTCTTCATCATCATCCAGCTCCGATTCATTCCCATCGTAATAAGCTTCCTCATCTTCCTCCTCATCATGATTCTCCTCTTTAGATGAAAATATTCCAAAGAAGCCCTCTTTTTTCTTTTTTGATTCAGTAGATGAGTCTTGATTATTAAAATTGATTAAGGATGATTTTTGCTCTTCGTCATCTTCGGATTTCGTTGGGATGGAGGATCTTATCAAACTAGATTTCTTTTCCTCTTTACTCTCTTCTATTCCCATCATCCGGCGCAATGTTGTACGCGCGACGGTGGCCGATAATTGGTTATTTAATTTATTTGGCCAATTTGTCTCTCGCATAATTTTACTTGTTTGATAGTCATGACTTTCTGGAAATAATATTACTGGCAAATTAAATGTAGAGGAGACAATCTTTGCGACTTTAAGAACAGAAATTCCCTTTACGTTATAAGAAACAAAAACGTGACTAGGAGGATTGGTTAAAATGCTTTGCAGAGCTTTTTTAACATTGGAAACAGCAGAAACTCCCCAACCATCGCGCGATAGTTGCTTCATCATCAGACGAAACTTTTTAGGTTGTTCACAAATGATCAGTATAGATATCTGATTTTCTTCTTCTGCCATGACACTTACATTTCGGCATTTTGAGCAGATATTTGAAACAATATTATGTACTTAGCCCTGAACTAGACCAAGGAAAGACCAGCTTAAAACAACCGGTTTATTTTTTTGCAACCGTACGTGCCACTTGATTTGCCAAATCCAAGGCAATGTTAACTGCCTCTTGCACCTCAGGACTTTTGATATATTCTTGGCGGCGGTCATTTTTAGTCATAGAACGCAATTTCTTACGCTTTTCACGAGCCTCTGAGTTCTTATCTGATAGTATTTCAGAAATACTAATCGTTTTATCCTTCTCTTCTGCTTCCTTCATATCCTGGATGATTTTTTGGAAGTCTTCATTCTTGGCTATTCGCTCTTTGGACTTTTGTCTAATTTCTTTGATCATGGCATCGTTAACAGTAGTCCAGGTATTTTCGCTATTATTACCATAGGCCGTTTTCGACAAGAATGGCTTAATAGAATTTGGCGGCAAAGAGTAATCCAAACTTTTCTCGCCAATATCATCCGAATTCAAGGGGCTGGGAAAAACGATGTCCGAGCTTACACCTGAATGCTGGGTAGATTTGCCACCTGGTAGATAAAACAGCCCGACTGTGAACTTAATGGAGCCAAGCTCGGGAGATAAGCGCATTACTTGCTGCACACTGCCTTTACCAAAGGTATGGTCGCCTCCTACTACAACGGCGCGCTTATAATCTTTTAAAGCCCCTGAGACAATCTCAGAAGCAGAAGCACTCAAACGATTGATTAGTACCACTAAGGGGCCATTATAATAAACATTAGGGTCAATATCCATCAGCTTCATGTTTTCATGGGAAACTACATTTCCGGTACGAAAAAACATACCACCGATTTTTACTGCGCTTTCTAAATCTCCTCCGCCATTATTTGTAAAATCGAGAACTAGCGCATCTATATTTTTCTTCGAAGCCTCAACTAGGAGCTTTTTAACGTCTTTTGCCGAAGAACGACCGCCAATACGGTTATCCGCATAAAATGACGGTAGTGTTAAGACCCCGACTTTCTTTTTTTCTTTACCCACTTTTCTTTCTACGTAGGATATTTGCGCGGCCTCTTCTTCTAAATTAATTTTTTCTCGCACTAGCTTCACTTCGAACTTTGAGACCTTTTTACCTTCTTTGCGCAATACTTTTAAGCGAACTAATGTTTTGCGCTTACCACGAATCAGGCGTACGACATCACTAAGATTCATATCATAGATCGGCTCAAACTTACCCTTTTTGCCTTGGGCTACGGCTAAAATTTTATCCTGACTCTTTAACTGACCAGATTTTGCTGCTGCGCCACCTGGAACCAGCTGCTCGATTACCGTATAACCATCTTGCGAGCTGAGTGTGGCGCCAATTCCTTCGAGTGACAGGCTCATATTGATTTGAAAATCTTCGAACATTTTTTTAGAAAGATAGCCAGTATGTGGGTCCAAGGTATGAGCAAAGGCTTGCAGAAGCTGGGAATAACGATCTACTGACGTTTGCTCCTTAACTTGCTTGACAATACGCTTGTAGCGACGATTTAACATCGCCTTTGCTTCTTTTAAATCCGTATCCGTTACCAAAATATTTGCAAGCTGTAAGTGAATATGCTTTTCTTGAAAGCTGTTAAGTTCTTCTTCATTTTTTGCATAGTCTCGACTGTCTGGGTCTAACCGCATCTTAATAGACTTATCGATTTCTTTGATGGTTTTAAGATATTTCTTCGCGTAGTCTTGGCGTTTTTTTAAGGCCTCAATGTACAATGCATCCACTTCGGAAATAAATTTACAGTCTCTTTTTCTTAGATTCACATAGAAGCTCTTTAGCTTCGAGCGAATCTTTTTTACGTCATCTTTAGTAAAATAAAATTTGCCGCCATCTAATGATTTTAAGTATTGATCAATGGTGCGCTCTTCAAGAGTGGAATTAAATTTTGGGCTGTTCACATGATTGGTCATGATTTTGACCATTATCGGATGTATGTGCAAACACTCTAAAGCGTATAAGGGCGAAGTGGTAAGTAGCAAAATCAAAAGCAGAAATATATTCTTCATAATCATCCTCTCGCACTACAGAATAAATCGAAATCTTTTTTCTGTCAGTTCCTATACAAGGTTTTTATGATTTCTTTTCTATTGGTCTAGATCTGAGTGTCAAATAAACTTAATTGTCTAGAGCTGGTCTTAGGCCCCCTGCCTTTGTCCTCGACAAGTAGTATTTCTTTTTTTACGTAGGCAGAGGCATGTGTATTGATTACAAAAAAGGACATATTGGGTTTTTCTCGCTTCAGAACGCGCATTTCATCCATAATAAAGGCCAGATTTTTTTTGTCGTCATCGGACATACCAAATCGATGAGGCGCGTTGTGGCCAAATCTGCGCAGCGCCATTTCCACTGAGGCTCTTATAGCTGCACGCTTTAACTCCGGGACCGACAACTCAAGCTTATAATCACCGAGCTCCCTTTTTGTGGCAATATCATTTACCGGATAAATGGCTAAGTAATTCGGCTCGTGCGGCAAAAAGCCGTGCTTTACAAATAGCGATATCCCTTCACGAATGGTCTCTTTGGAATGGCCCCTTGCCGTAATCAAGGAGATGGGCCTGTGGTTGTAGACCGCATGATAAAAACAATGCCAAGATGGCCCCTTCCATTCCGTATCCATACGTGAGAGTGCACGTATCATATCCTCCACAAAGGGCTGCTTCTTGCGCAAAAGTTTTTTTTGCCACCAATTTAAATCCATATCACGAAACCGTCGGTAGCTTCCACTGTGGGGGTCAAAAGAAACTTTATAGTCTTTGTAGGGACCTTGCTTACCAATACTATGACTATGTTTGGCCCACTCTGCCGTGGATAATTCTAACTCCTGCAAACCATCTCGATGCTGCACAAACATGGAAGATGGCAAATAAGCAACATTGTCATCAAAATCAAAAAAATAAAAACTGCGACCACCAAAATGATAGTTGCGATCACGCTCTTTAGGGCGATCTAGATCTAACTCTAGCTGTGATAAACGCGCAGAATACTTACGCTTTAGAATGTATTTCAGCATTGCCCCATCCCTTACGGAAACAATCTGCTGTATTTTTGCTCAAGAAACAAGAAGCGTTTCGTTATCGTGTACTATTTAGTAGCTTTTTTTCTACGCACTACTTTCTTTTTTTTAGCTTTTTTCGAGCTTGAAGCCTTACTTGCAGCCTTCTTTTTGGCTGTTTTCTTCTTGGTCACCGCTTTTTTCTTGGTCTTCTTCTTAGCAGTTTTTTTCTTAGACGCTTTCTTTTTCGTCTTCTTTAAGCTTCCCAATTTGGCCTCAATGATTTCAATGGCCTTATCCTTATTTAGTTGGTGAGTTTTAACATCCTCAGGTAGTGAGACATTTTTATTGCCATATTTCAAATACGGTCCATAGCGGCCATCATATAGCACAATGGGCGTTTTGCCATCTGGAGCCAGTTTAAAATCTCGCAGAACCTTTGCCTGCCCGCGACTGCGTTTTGGCGTGGCCATAAGCTCTAGAGCCTGCTTCAAATTGATTTCAAACATATCATAGTCTTTGGTAATCGAACGATATTCTCCGTCATGAAACAAAAAGGGTCCAAACCTACCAATCCCTACTTTTACATCTTTTTTCGTCTCAGGATGCTGCCCAATAACTTTTGGTAAGCTCGCCAAAAAGATCGCCTGTTCTTTCGTAATATCTGCCATATCTATATTTTTCGGAATGGCTACTCGTTTTGGCTTTGCCTCTTCCTTATCGGCATCACCCAACTGAACATAGGGACCATACCTTCCAGTTAGAACATAGATGGGCTTTCCCGTTTCGGGATCTTTACAAAAAACGTCTGCACCTTTGAGTTTTTGTTCAATCAATTTTTCAATTGTCGCTACATCGAGATCCCCCGGCGCAACGGAGTCCGGCAATGAAGCGCAGACCTCTTCCTTATTCTCGTCCAATCGACAAACGTAAGCACCATACCGTCCCACACGAAATGAATAGTCTTGCATGCGTTGAAACTCCATGCTGCGGGCCTCATCGGCATCGATCTTCTCTTCTTGTTGCTGCACGGTATTTCGCAAACCATTCTTACCAAGGTAAATTCTTTGTAAGTAGTCTGCCGAATCCAAATCACCGTCTGCTACTTCATCCAGAGAGCTCTCCATTTCGGATGTAAAACCTAAATCCACATATTCCGGCAAGTACTTTTCCAAAAGCTTGTTGACCACCATTGCGGTGAAGGTAGGAGCTAAGGCATTTCCATTTTTAAAGGCATAACCACGATCCTGAATCGTAGCAATGGTTGGCGCATAGGTTGAAGGTCTTCCAATGCCCTCTTTTTCCATCATTTGCACCAAACTTGCCTCGGTGTAGCGAGCAGGGGGTTTCGTTTCATGCTCTTTTGCATCCACTTGCTGGCATTTTAATTTTTCACCTTGCTTTAATTTGGGTAGATGAACTTCACGATCCTCAATTGCCGCATCCGCATCATCTTTTCCTTCCACATAGGCTCTTAAAAAGCCTGGGAATTCAATGCTTAGGCCATTGGCCTGAAAGCGATAATCTCCGGCATCAATTTTAACCGTCAGCCGCTTTTGCTTGGCATCCACCATTTGCGAGGCCATGGTGCGCTTCCATATTAGTTCGTACAAACGCTTTTCGCGCTCTTTTAGTCCCGTTTCATTTGGCGTGGGCCAATCACTACCAGCCGGTCGAATTGCCTCATGGGCTTCTTGTGCCCCTTTTACTTTTTTCTTTGCATAAATTCGCGGTTTATCCGGCAAAAAGTCTTTACCATAAAGCTCCGAGACTCTTGATCTGGCTGCCTCAATGGCCTCTTGAGATAAATTGGTAGAATCTGTACGCATATAAGTTATAAAACCTTGTTCGTATAGGGATTGCGCCACCCGCATAGCATCGCGGGCCGACAAACCAAGCTTTCGGTTGGCTTCTTGCTGCAAGGTTGAGGTAATAAATGGTGGAGCCGGTTTTCTTGAAACAGGGGACTCTTCCACCTCCTGCACTAACCAATCCGATTTTTTGGTTTCCTTCGCAATTTTTTCTGCTTTGCTTTTATCAATATGTAGTACTTTGGCATTGGCCAGCAGCTTGCCGGTGCTACCATCAAAATCCTTGCCACTGGCAATTCGCTCACCCTTTATATGGGTTAACTTTGCTTCAAAATCTTTTTTGTCTTTGTTCAACGTAGAGCTGACGGAAGCATATTCGGTGGAAACAAAATTCACCCTAGAGATTTCTCGCTCGCACAATAATTTTACCGCAACCGACTGCACTCTGCCGGCAGATAGCCCGTAGGCAACCTTTTTCCATACCAAGGGGGATATCGTATACCCCACTAGGCGATCCAATATTCGGCGTGCCTCCTGGGCTTTAACTAAATCATAATCAATGTCTCGATAGTTCTTTAAAGCGCTTTGAATGGCAGATTTAGTAATTTCATGAAAGACCATTCTTTTAACAGGAACCTTTGGCTTTAATACCTCTAAAAGGTGCCATGAAATGCTCTCCCCTTCTCTATCTTCGTCCGTTGCAAGAATCAATTCGTCGGCATCTTTCAGTTTCTTTTTTAATGCGGTCACAACTTTATTCTTATTTTTTGGCACACAGTAGATGGGCTGAAAATTCTTATCCGGATTGACGCCCAAGCGCGCCCATTCTTCTTTTTTGTACTTCTCTGGTATGTCTTTGGCTGACTGCGGTAGATCTCGAATATGTCCCATACAGGACTCCACAACGTAGTCCTTACCTAAAAACTTACGTATGGTTTTTGCTTTTGTTGGTGATTCTACTATTACTAACGATTTTGCCATTTATTTTTGATTAACCCTAAGTAGTTTTAAAATGTGTTCGACACATGCTTTTTTCAAGTTTAAAATCTGACTCACAGCAATATTTTGCCAAAAGGAATCATACATTTATGCGTAGTATAGAGGAATATCAACAAAAAGTAGAATTTGTTTTTTGTGACTTAGACGATACGCTCACAAATAACGGCATGCTAGAAGATGATGCATACGCGGCCCTGTGGAAGCTTCATAAAAACAATATTAAGATTATCCCCATCACTGGCAGACCTGCTGGTTGGTGTGAAATGATCGCACGTTGGTGGCCCGTGCTTGCCGTCATAGGCGAAAACGGCGCCTTTTACTTTCAATATGATCGACAACAAAAAAAGATGCTGCGCCAATACTCGCAAAGCAAGCAACTTCGCCGAGCAAACCAAGACAAACTCTACAAACTTAAAGAAAAGATCCTACAAGAGGTGCCTGGCGCAGCACTGGCAAGCGATCAGTTTTGTCGGGTGATGGATATTGCCGTGGATTTTTGCGAAGATGTAGAGCAACTTAGCAAAGAGGACATTCAAAAGATTGTGGATATTTTTGAAAATGCTGGCGCAAAAGCTAAAATTAGCTCCATACATGTGAATGCATGGTTTGGTGATCATGATAAGCTCTCGATGTGCAAAACTTTTTGCGAACAAAGTCTACAAATGAAATGGGAGGAAATGCTAAAAAAGGCTGTTTTTATTGGCGACTCACCAAATGATGCCCCCATGTTTGCTGCCTTTCCTCAATCTGTTGGAGTTGCCAACATTCAAGATTTTCAAGGTCAAATTAAAGATTTACCCGCTTATGTCTGCAGCAAGAGAGCTGGCAAAGGATTTGTAGAGTTTAGCAAGCGCCTACTTGATATTCTTTAATTGATCCGCAAGGCCCGCAAATGGGTTGTTGAGGGCCACTTGCCTTGGCTTGCGAGGCTTGCCTTGATTCTTTTGTTGTTTCTTCTTTGGCTTACCCTTTTTCTTACTGGCCTTCACTTTGCTTGCAGGCTTATCCTCTAAAAGCATAGTTAGTGAAATTTGCTTCTTTTCCACATCCACGGAAAGAACTTTCACTTTTACCTGATCCCCTGGGCTAAGTAGAGACTTAGGATCTTCTACGAACTTATGGCTTAAAGCCGAAATATGCACCAATCCATCTTGGTGAACTCCAATATCAACAAAGGCTCCAAAATTTGTAACATTGGTTACCACTCCTGGACAGATCATATTTTCTTTTAAATCACCAATTTCATGAATATCATCACGAAACGATACGGGCTCAAACGTACCTCTTGGATCGCGCCCAGGACTTTCTAACTCTTTGATGATATCATCAAAGGTATACTCACCTACGATTTCTAACCACTTGGTACGTAATTCTAATAACTTTTTGGCGTTCTCTCCAATGATAGTAGATATATTGACATTCAAATCTTTCGCCATATCACGGACTGCTGCATAACTTTCTGGATGTATGCCTGTATTGTCCAGGGGATTCTTAGAATTTGGTATACGCAAAAAGCCAGCAGCTTGCTCAAAAGCCTTCGTCGAAAAGCGCGGCACTTTTAGCAGTGCATCGCGATCTTCAAATAGTCCTTTTTCTGTACGATAATCAATGATGTTCTTCGCCAACGCAGGCCCTATGCCCGATACATATGAAAGCAAAGATATAGATGCCGTATTAAGATCTACCCCCACTTGGTTCACGCAAGATTCTACCACAAAACCAAGATTCTTCTTTAACTTGGTTTGGGAGACATCATGTTGGTACTGCCCCACACCAATACTTTTGGGGTCAATTTTCACGAGTTCCGCTAATGGATCTTGCAAGCGTCTACCAATGGAAACAGCTCCCCTAACGGTAATGTCTAGGTCGGGAAATTCTTCCCTTGCAATTTCGGATGCCGAATAGATGGAGGCTCCACTTTCATTTACCAAAACCACTGGCACATCTAATTTAAGCTCTTCCACCGTCTCGCGAAAGAATTTTTCGGTCTCTCTACCTGCGGTACCATTGCCTACCGCTATTGCCGACAAAGAGATTTTAGAAGTTATCTCTGACAAGATTTCCTTGGCTTTTGCTTTTGCCTTGTCTCCTTGAGTGTGTACCACGGTATGGGAAATTAAGGTGCCGGATTTATCAACCAGAGCAATCTTACAGCCAGTTCGCAAGCCAGGATCCACTGCCAGTATGGTTTTCGCACCAAAAGGCGAAGCCAATAATAGTTTTTTTACATTCTGGGCAAAAACTTCAATTGCATGATTATCGGCGCTCTCTTTCAAGCTTCGGTGAATCTCATTGCTGATAGAAGGATGCACATAAACCGAGTAGGCTTGTCTGGCACACGTCTTTAAAAAGGCTGCAGCCCGACAATTTTCCTCTTTTAAGACTTGTTTTTCATAGAGGCGAATAATCTCTTCTTCATTACCGACGAAGGCAATGCTCAACTCCGATTCTTGCCAGCCTCTTCGAACCGCCAAATAACGGTGCGATGACTTTGCCTGCATCAGATTTTTAATGTCCTCACTATAATCGGCATACATAGTGTACTTTGATTTGGGCTTAAAGGATTTTGTTTTTTTACTAACTAGTTTACCTGACCGCCAAAGATCTTGCTTGGCGCGTTCGCGAAGCTCCGCAATGTTAGTGAGCCGGTCTACAAGAATATCCTGTGCACCTTTAAGAATTTGCTCATAGGTAACAAAACCAGCTTTTACATTTTGATATTCTTTGGCTTTCACTTCTAAAGAAATGTCATCGGAGTTCTCCCCCTGGCCAATGGCAAAAATCCAATCCGCAAAAGGCTCCAAGCCCGCCTCGCGCGCAAGCGTTGCTTTGGTTTTACGTTTTTTCTTAAATGGGCGATAAATCTCTTCTAATAAATTTAAATCAAATGAATTGAGTATGCGTTTTTTTAATTCGCCCGTGAGGTTACCTTGCGCTTCAATTTCTTTCAGAATGAACGCTTGGCGCTTTAAGGTTTCCTCGTATTCTTGCTTTTTATCAAGAATCTCTTTGATCGAGACCTCATCAAGTCCTCCAGTCTTTTCTTTGCGGTAGCGAGCCATAAAAGGAATAGTTGCTCCATCTTCAGCAAGCTGAATCACCGCTGCAGCTGATTTCCAAGGTATCTTTGGTAAGCTTTTTGTAAAAAAAGACTCTAGAGTCATTTGCATGCTCAAAAATTACAATTTTGCATAGGGGAAAACAATCTTTTTTGCCTTTAACTAGAAATATTATTTACAAAGTGAGCAAAGTTCGTTTAATTAAGCTCATGGCAAGAGATGATTTGGCACAATTAGAAGGTAAAGTAGTCGATGTTGCTGCTGGCGGTATGTACAAAGTAGAGCTAGAAAACAGCGTAGTGATTCAAGCAAAGCTTTGTGGAAAGATGCGAAGATTTAATATTCGTGTAGTTGTAGGCGATAAAGTAACCGTCGGTGTATCACCTTACGATCCAAGTCACGGTCTAATCATGTACCGTCACAAGTAATTATTTTCTATAGTTCATTACCAAGTTCTTTATACCCGATTCAAAAAAAACTTTAATTCGATTGTTCTCGGCACTCATAATATAACCCACCCCTAGTTTCGGATGGGAAATCGCGGTCTTCTCCGAAAAGTTCAGACCCATACTATAAGGCTTTGCAACCCCCTCTAGATAGGAGGCGATCTTTTCCCACTCACCACCAGTTTGAATCATTCTTTCAATACTGCGAATTTGCGCACGAGATAATTCACCCAAATAGGTAGAAGATTTACTTGGTGTTACGGCACTGTCCTTAATGGCTTCCTTAACTTCCTCTACTTTTTGTTTTTGTGTTTTTTTAACTGGCTTAGCCTTTGGCGCCGCTTTTGCGGAAGTTTTTTTACTTTGCGCCTTTTTAACGGCCTTCTTCTTTGCCGTTGTTTTTTTCTTTGCCGTGGCCGCTTTTGTGGCCTTTTTCTTTGTCACCTTTTTTGCTGATTTCGCCTTTACCGCTTTTTTCTTAGCCGTTTTTTTAGCAGTTTTCTTGACTGCCTTTTTCTTCGACGCAGATTTTTTTGCCGTCTTTTTCTTTGCTGTTTTTTTCTTAGCAGCCTTTTTTTTAGCCATTAGCTCCCCACTTAATACTCAGCGCGTTACAAAAATAATATTTACACTACTTTAACACAGGGAAATGATCAACGGCTTTTCACTTGATAATGCAGCATAAAAAAAACTCTCCCATTGAGGAGAGTTTTTTCGTTATCTTGGCTACGAAGATACTTATGCAATCAAACCAGCAATCAACAAAGCAACAATGGACATTAATTTAATGAGAATGTTCATCGCAGGCCCTGTGGTATCCTTAAAGGGATCGCCAACAGTATCACCAACAACGGCAGCTTTATGCGCCTCACCGCCTTTGGCTTCGCCCTCTACATCACCTTTTTCAATATACTTTTTGGCATTGTCCCACGCACCACCAGAGTTCGACATTAACAAAGCAAGAGCCACACCGACTACCGTAGCACCGGCCAACATACCTCCCAAAGCTTCCGCGCCAAAAACAAAGCCCACAATAGTTGGAGAAATCACCGCCACCAAACCAGGTGCAATCATTTCTTTTAGTGATGCTTTGGTGGAGATTTCCACACAAGTTGCCGTATCAGGTTTACCTGTTCCTTCCAATAAACCGGGGATCTCACGAAACTGACGACGAATTTCTGCCACCATTTGCGCCGCTGCTTTCCCCACACTGGTCATTGTCAAAGAGCCGGCAAACAAAGGTACCACGGCACCAATGAACAAACCAATGACCACCATTGGATTCCCTAAATCCATGGACAAGGCAGTTCCTCGAACAGCCTCCACGGATTGTGCATAGGCTACAAAAAGTGCCAAAGCGGTTAAAGCTGCCGAACCGATGGCAAAGCCTTTGCCGACAGCAGCTGTAGTATTACCAATCGCATCCAAACCGTCGGTAATCTTACGAACCTCAGGACCAAGCCCTGCCATTTCCGAAATACCACCAGCGTTATCTGCTACGGGTCCGTAAGCATCTACAGACATGGTTACGCCCACTGTAGCCAGCATGCCTACTGCAGCCATGGCAATGCCGTAAAGACCAGCCGTCTGATACGAAGTAAAGATGGCACCACAAATAAATATTAACGGAAGAGCACATGACTCTAGTCCTACCGCCATACCCGTAATGATGTTGGTAGCAGGCCCCGTACGGGATGCTTCAGCAATACGATATACTGGTTTGCCCGCTGTGTAGACCTCGGTGATATGACCAATGGCAATCCCAGCAAGGTTACCAGCAACAATGGCCCACAAAATATTCCATTCAAAACCCAAGTTTTGCAAAGCAAGAGCCGTAAACGCTAAAAAGACAATCGAGGCCACCCAATGGGATAAGTTTAAAGCTTTTGCTGGATCCATAGACTTCATGGCGTTCATACCAAAAATCCCTACTAGGGAGGCAAATAAACCAATCACAGCCATCAATAAAGGAAGCCCCATAAGTAAAGCCGTACCGTTATCGGCACTCACCAAACGCATTACCTCATCACTTGCCATCGTCGCCGCAATGGCTACAGAAGCCACCATCGCGCCCACATAGGATTCAAAAATGTCGGCACCCATTCCGGCAACATCGCCAACGTTGTCTCCAACGTTATCGGCAATAACTCCAGGATTGCGCGGATCATCTTCAGGAATTCCCGCTTCTACTTTACCTACTAAATCCGAACCAACATCTGCCGCTTTTGTAAAAATACCGCCACCAATACGGGAGAATAAAGCAATAGAAGAAGCTCCCATGGAAAAACCAGATAGAACTGCAGCATCATCAGGGTTAGAAGCAAAAAAGTAAAAGAACAGACCGAGACCTAAAAGTCCTAAGGAGGCAACGGAAAGACCCATTACCGATCCGCCCTGGAAGGCCACCATTAGAGCAGAGCCCTGACCTTCATTGGCTGCTGCTGCTGCCGTTCTGACATTGGCTTTAGTTGCTGCTTTCATACCAATGAAACCGGCCACACCCGAACATATAGCTCCTGCCACAAAGGCCATGGCTGTATGGGAGCCCAATTTCCAAAAAATTAAGGCCGCTACTACGACCACAAAGATAGAGAGGATTTTATACTCCGCTTTCAAAAAGGTCATTGCACCCAGGTGAATTTGCTCCCCGATATCTCTTACCTTCTCGTTTTCAACTTTAATTTTAACCACGGAAAAATACGCAATTCCCGCAAATACCAACCCCACCAGACCCGCTAAGGGTGCAAGCATACCAAGATCCATAGGTGACTCCTCTCCTGTTCTTCTTAATGTTTAACGTATTGGTTTTAGCGAAAGTATAAGTCCTGTCAATCACTTAAGATGGTTGATTCACCGGGTAGTTCAGCAAGCGGCAATCAATATTGCCATTTTTTAACGGGATTTTTTGCTTGGCTTTTAAGCGTAGCTCCTTACTTAATTCTGCATCCCCAGAAAGTAACCATAAGTCCCAAGTTCCTTTTGCCTTTAGGGCTGCGGCAAGGTTTTTATACAAGGCTTTTAATTCTGATTTATCGCCGATTCTTTTGGCATAGGGCGGATTGCTTATAATTGTGGCGTTTGAATGGGGTAAGTCCATTTTTTCAACATCTTGTACCTGCCAGTGGATCAATTCTGCCACCCCGGCGCGCTTGGCATTTTGCTTCGCATTTTCTAAAACTTGGCCCGATATGTCTGCCCCCCACAAAGACAGCTCCACATCCGTATTGATGTTTGCATCTATTTCAGCCTTACGCTTTTCCCATTCAGGTTGTTGGTAGTTTTTCCAGCGCTGAAAAGCAAAATCACGCAAATGACCAGCAGGTATCTGCGCCGCCCATCGAGCAGCTTCAATCAAAATGGTACCGCCGCCACACATAGGATCCACCAGCGGCTGTTCGGGGGACCAATTGGCAAAACGCAACAGCGATGCTGCTAAATTTTCTTTTAACGGCGCCTCCCCCAATCTCTTTTTGTAAGATCTCTCATGCAGAGCCTTACCACTTAGATCCAAGGACAAACTGATTTGGTTTTTATAGACGCGAACATGAACGCTCATATCGGGGTTTTCTGTATCGACATTCGGCCGGCTTGAAAACTTCTCTTTAAATTGATCGGCGATGGCATCCTTTACTTTTAACGCGACAAAACGCTGATCTCGAAATGTAGTTCCGTGAAAAACCTTAGCATCCACCTTGAAGGTCTGATCGCAACCTATGTACTTAGCAAAGTCGTGTTTCTTGGTGTTAAAATATAAATCCTCTTCATTATAGGCAGCAAAATCTAAAAAACTGTAAAGCACTCTGGAGGCAAATCTTGAAGTATAATTGTATTCATATGCTTTCAACCAATTGGATTGAAAATAAATGGCGCGCTCTTCTTTTTTAACCACCTTAACATCTAAAGCAATAAGCTCTTCTTCAACAAAGTCACGCAAACCATAAGGGCTTACAGCAGCAAATAATGGCATCAAACTACCTCTTGGATTTGTAGCCTTCTGGCATCCCCATCGATTTCTAGATGGATACGATAGATGCTACGATTAAAGGGCAAAGCTTTTTCTGGCAGACGATTGGCCCATTCCACGAAAACCACATTATCTTCTTCGGATAAAGCCTCAAAAAAACCGGCAGCTTCCAAATCTGCAAAATTCTCTAAGCGGTACAAATCAAAATGCTCCACCTTAAAGTCAGTTGTTAAATAGGTATTGTGTAATGCATAAGTTGGCGAGCAAGTAATTTCCGATTGTGATAATTCTTTTACTATCGATTGCACCAAAAATGTTTTTCCTGCTCCCAAATCGCCTTCTAGCAATATCAAAGTATTGCTCTTTAGCCGTTGAGCAAAGTCTTTTGCCCAGACCTTCATTTGGCTCTGATTAAGATGCAATTCCTTCATTCCTGTCCTATGTCTGGCTTCACTGCTTTCCCCTTGTGGCATGATTCAAAGAATTAGACAATGTCTTATATGTGGTCTGTATTTTTATCTAGCCTCTTCGCCTATCATGTTGTCCTGGATCCTGGTCATGGAGGCATTGATACCGGCGCTTATTATTATGGTCTAAAAGAATCCAAAATCACTCTCAATATCGCAAGCGATTTAAAAGAACTTTTAAAGAAGAACCCAGAAATCAAAGTCTCTATGACCCGATATAAAGATCAAAAACTAAGTCTTAAAGAGCGTGCCGATCGCGCCCATGCAAAAGAGGCGCAGATTTTTATTAGTATCCATACCAACAGCTCTCCTGACCGAAGAGCACATGGCGCGGAAATCTACTTTGAAAATCAATTGGGGGCTGATGAGGAATCCCTTTTTCTTGCTTATCGTGAGGAGAATCAAGAATTCAATAAAAATCTTGTGGGACGGCCATCTAAATTTCGTGGCAAATATCCAAATACCGTGGCCACCATCTTGGACGATTTAGCAAAGAGCAAATACCAAGCTAGCTCCTATCAATTGGCACAAACCATTCAAAATCGATGGCTAGAAGAAAAAAAGATGCGAGTTCGCTTAAGACAAGCCCCGTTTTTTGTAATTTCAAGTATCAATATGCCATCTGTATTGGTAGAAGTTGGCTTTCTATCCCACGAAAGAGAAGCCAAAGCCTTAAAAACTCGTAAATACCAGAAAAAAATTGCTCAAATCCTTTACAAGTCGATTTTGGATTGGAAAGAGCAATGGACAAATAATAGATCTTCGCTATAGTCGCTACATGCGAATCGATAATAGAGAAAATCATGAAATGCGAAAAGTAACGCTGCAGCCCGAATACAGTCTGCATGCGGAAGGGTCGGTACTAGTTTCTTTTGGTTTTACCAAAGTCATTTGTACCGCCAGTGTGGAAAATAATTTGCCTAAATGGCTGCAAGGAAATAGCAAGGGTTGGGTTACGGCAGAATATGCCATGCTACCACGCTCTACTCATACGCGTATACACCGCGACAAAGCCACCAATTCTGGTCGAAGCCAAGAGATCTCCCGTCTCATCGGCCGTAGTCTGCGGGCTGTTGTGGATTTAAAAAAACTCGGGGAAAGACAGATCACGGTGGACTGTGATGTGCTGCAAGCAGATGGCGGTACACGCACGGCTGCGATTAGCGGCGGCTTTGTAGCCCTGGCTCTTGCCTGCAACAAATTAAAAGAACAAGATATTATTAAAGAAATTCCTTTAAAAAATTATGTGGCGGCCGTGAGCTGTGGAATTAAAAAGGGCGAATGCCTTGTGGACCTCAATTACGAGGAAGATGTCAATATTGATACTGATATGAATTTCGTAATGAACAATCAAAATAAATTGATTGAACTTCAAGGCACTGCGGAGGCCGATCCATTTTCCAAAGAAGATTTGGACAATATGCTCGATGCTGCCATAGATGCCTGCGGATATATATTCCAACAACAAAGTGCCATTATCGGTGACTTCTTTCCTTTAGGTGATAAATGAAAATTTGGCTAGCAAGTTCGAACAAAGGAAAGCGTAAAGAATTTGAAAACTTACTTGCGGACTTACCTGTGGAACTACATGGACCGGAAGAATTAAGTTATTACACTAGCCCAGAGGAAAACGGCGATACCTTTATTGCGAACGCTAGAATTAAAGCAAAGTATTTGGCTGCTTCTGTAAATGAAGGTTGGGTTTTAGCCGATGATTCCGGACTAGAGTGTGAGGGCTTAAATAATATGCCTGGTATTCACTCCGCTCGCTATGCTGGCGACAAAGCTAGTGATGCAGAAAATGTAGCCAAACTTCTAAAGATGATAAAACTGCGAACAAACAATCGAAAAGCACGCTTTGTTTGCGCTCTCGTGGCCATTGACCCTAACGGACAAGAATATGTTTTTGAGGGCGAACTTAAAGGCAGCATTGCTAGCAAACAAATGGGTACGGGCGGCTTTGGCTATGACCCTATTTTTATTCCGGATAATCATGAACAAAGCTTGGCAGAAATGACATCCGCCGAGAAAAACCGTTTATCTCACAGGGCAAATGCGCTAAAATTATTTAAAGAGGAATTGCGAAAGCATCTATAGGAGCTAGTCATGGGTATCATTGAGTTTCTTTTTGGAAAAAAGCCGAAAATCCATTTTGATAAAAGTGGTTCCGTCCGCCATGATTTAAAGCCAGAGCAGTGGCAGGCTTGGAAGGATCGCTTTGCCAAAAACCCTGACTTCAACTGGAAGAATCACACAGGGAAAGTTGGCAAGGGAAAACGCAACTAGCACGAAATATATACTGGCGATGGATTTAACAGCTCATACATCCGGCGTTAGCAAAGTGTTTACCTGAAGTTCTAGCTGCGCCTGCTTATCCCAAATGGTTTTATTTTCGGCTCGTTGTTCCTCTACCAGAGCCAGAGTTCTAGCATTTACTGCATTCATTTTGGCAATCTCCCCATAAAACTTTGCCATCATTCCTTCTAATTTATCGAAACGAGCATCTATTTGCTGAAACCTAGCTTCCATTTCATCAAATCTAGCGTCGATCTCATTAAAACGAGCCTCTATTCTGGCAAAGCGTGCATCTACCATCTTAAATCGACTCTCCACCTCACCAAACTGAGATTTTACACTTTTTTCAAAAGACTTTAGTTGCAAAACCATATTGGTATCATTGCTTTTTAATTCTTCTCTTAATTCTTCATGCATTTTTTGTGTTACCTGTAAGTGTTCTCTTTGATTGATATTATTTTTCACGCTTCGCCCCTAGTTTGCTTAAATTCCACCACTGCAGCAAGGCAAATGTCGGTTTGCCAGCTAAGTAGCTGAACTCACTTATGCAAAGCGTGCCAAAGTCTCCGTGCAAAAATATTTGACTCTAAGCGATTTGAGGTCCGAATGCTGGACCAAATAATCCGTCTACACGGACTGCCCAAGAGCTAAAAAGATAGCATCACCTTATCTTCCCGTTCTTAATACTTCCCAAAACTTTGATTCTGAAGAAAGCAAAAGTTTTGTTTCCTTAGGAAGGGATTTTTCATAAGCTTCAAGACTTCTTACAAAACGATAAAAGCCCGGATCACGGCGAAGAGCACTGGCATAAATGGCAATGGCTTCGGCTTCGGCCTTACCTTTGATGTTTTGCACCTTACGGTAGGCATCTGATTCAATGGCCTTGAGATCTTTGTCGGTTTTACCTTCAATCTTTGCTTGCTCACCCTTACCAAAGGAACGAATACGCTCAGCAATGCGCTCTCTTTCTGAAATCATGCGACCATAGACCTTTTTTTGCACACTATTTTCATAGGCTATGCGCTTAAGCTGCACATCGATGAGCTCAATGCCCAGGGGTAAAAGTTCTTTTTTGGCTCTTTCAATGATCAGGGCACTCAATTTTTCCCGGCCAATCTCTACGGGCTCAACTTCACCCGTTACCTCTTCTTGCATATCCGAGGCAACCTTTTCTCCGTCCTCATCCACAGATTCTAGCTCCTTTTGCCTCTCTTCTATAACATCCAATATATTATTCGAGTTACGAACGGCCTCGACCAAATTATTACCCGATATAATATCGCGAGTAACTCCATCTAGTATGGCATCCAGGCGAGATCTAGCTCCCCTCTCATTTTGCACCGTCTGAATAAATTTTAGTGGATCCACAATTTTCCAACGTGCTGTGGTGTCAACTTCAATGTATTTTTTGTCCTTCGTCGGAATTTGATTGGGGTAGCCATCCCAAGACAAGATTCGTAAGTCAATACGTCTTACATCTTGAATAAAGGGCAGTTTAAAATGCAAACCGGCTTCATTCACACTTTTTACTGGTTTACCGAATTGCGTGATAACCACCTGACGACCTTCCACAATAACAAATGCAGCAGAATAAAAAGTGACGACTAGTACGAGTACAATCAAGGGTAAGAATAAAGATTTATTGTTTTGCACTTTTCACCTCACCAAAAACAGGTAGCAAGCCCTTCACTTCTGGGTCCACCACTGTAATAGAATTTAGCCGATCCAGAACCTTCTCAATGGTCTCTATGTACAAACGATCCTTTGTTACCTGCGGAGCTTTACGGTACTCCGTGAGCATGGCACGAAACCGTTCGGCATCACCTTTGGATCTATTCAATATAGCGGCGGCAAAACCTTCTGCTTCGGCAATCTTTTGTTCCGCCCGTCCGCGTGCTTCAGGGATAATTTTGTTATAGTACTTCTCTGCTTGATTGATGGCTTGCTCTTGCTCCTGCTTGGCCTCATTTACTTTGTTAAATGAGGGCTTAACAGGCTCAGGAGGATTCACGTCCTGCAACTTGATGGAGACAACCTTCACACCCATATCATAATTATCTAAAATCTCCTGCGTAAGAGCTTTTGCCTCAGCTGCAATTTCTGTCCTTCCCACAGTTAAAACATCATTTACCAGGCGGTCTCCCACCACTCGGCGCATGATGGCCTCCGAAATATCGCGAATATTTTGAATGGGATCTCGAATATTGAATAAAAACTTTTGTGGCTCCGCAATCTGAAACTGCGTGATCCATTCTACATCGGCCACATTTAGATCACCTGTGAGCATCAGAGATTCATCGTCATAGGAACCTTGATTGTAGGAGGTGCGTTTACCGCTGACGCTATCGGTACGAAAGCCAAACTCCTCTTGCAAAATCAATTTGGTTTTTACCTTGATGGTTTGATCGATACCAAATGGCAACTTCAAGTGTAGGCCCGGCTCTGTGGTTGTATGGTACTCACCAAAACGAAGAACCACCCCCTCCTCATCCGGCTGAATGGTGTAAAAAGAAGTATAACCTGCAACTAGCACGACTATAAGTGCCAATAGTTTCCACCACATTTGCGAGTCCGAAAAAAACTCTTCGATCTTTTTTTGTATTTCTGCGGCAGGGTCTGGACGCCCACCGCCATTTTGGAATGACATGATACCTCCTTAGGTAATCGTGTACTGCGGGCCGCCGCCGCCTTCTGGGGTTGTCCACAAGATGTTGTCAAACGGACACTTGATATCACAAGTTTTACAATGAATGCAGTTGGTATAATTAATCACCAAATCTTTTCTTCCACTTCCAGTCTCTTGCATCTCGTAAACATTTGCAGGACAAAAATGGTTGCAAGGCGATTTGTATTTGGGCTCACATGTGTTGGAGCATATGTCAGTATTTTCCACAAGCAAGTGGTTGGGACTATCCTCATCGTGCATAGAGCCAGTCATATAAACACTAGATAGCTTGTCAAAAAACAATTCCCCATCTGGTTTGGGAAGTTGATTGTCTTCGGCCTTTTCGGGATTGGCTCCCCAAATCTCCACGGCAGGCTCGGTATATTCTCGGTCTTTTTTTACCTTCATATTGTCTACCAGACCGCGTCCTCCTGTAATCTCTTGCAAAGCAATTAGAGGCAAGGAGGCAAAAACCCCTTTGGACAAGGTTTGATGAAAGTTTCTTACTCGATAGAGCTGCTTTTTTACATAGGAATCATGGATTCGTTTTTCGTAGGCTGAAAGTTTTTTCTCGGAGAAATCCTGATCACGAATGGCTTCAAAAGCCGTTTGCCCAGCAAGCATTCCCGATTTCATCGCCAAATGAATGCCTTTTAGTTTTTGCACATCCACCATGGAGGCCGTATCGCCTACCACCATCATGCCGCCATGATAAAGCTTTGGCATAGAATACCAGCCGCCAGCAGGAATGACCTTACCGCCATAAGCAATCACCTTTCCACCTTTTAACATCTTTTGCAAAAAGGGATGGGTCTTTAGTTTCTGTAGTTCTCTGTGGGGATCAAGCAGAGGGTCTTCCGTATCAAGATAGGCAACAAGCCCCAAAATGATTTGATCATTTGGCAGAGTATAAATAAAGGTGCCGCCAATGGACTTATATAAGGGAAATCCCAATGTATGAATCACTTGCCCTGGCTTTACAGTACCCTTAGGCATTTGGATGATTTCTTTTACCCCTTCTTCAAAGACTTCTTCGTTTTTGCCTTTGCGCAAATCCAACTTTTTACAAACTTGTTGAAATAGCGAGCCTCTTGGGCCTTCAGCAAAAATCGTTACCTTCGAATTTAAAATCATACCTGGCTCAAAATTGGCTTTCGGCTTGCCTTCTTTGTCCAAACCCCGATCACCTGTTCGCACACCTGTAACGTTGCCATCTTCATCGTAGAGTGCTTCCACCGCAGGAAAACCAGGAAAGATATTGATCCCCATGGCTTCGGCTTGCTCACCCAGCCAGCGATTCACTTTAGAAATGGAAACAATATGTTTGCCTTTATTTTTAAACGGAGGTGGGGTGATGGGAGCTTTTATTGTCGTATCTCTGCCTAAGTAATAAACCGCATCTTCTTCGGCATCACATTCAATGGGGCATCCCTTCTCACGATAATCCGGAATCAGTTCTTTCAGCGCGGCAGGGTCCATTACCGCTCCAGAAAAAGAGTGGGCTCCTACTTCGGCCGCCTTTTCGATGACAACAATCATTTGTTCAGGAATTGGCTCCGATGCCTTTTCGTTGTGAGCATGGATTTGTTTTTGCAATTCGATAGCACAAGCTAGCCCCGCACTACCGGCCCCTACGATTAAAACATCCACTTCCATGCTTTCTCGCTGCACAGTCTCAAGATCCGTCATTTTGCCTCCTGATGTAGGCAGAGCTTAGTAAAAATCAAGTGAGAATTCTAGAAAAAAAGCCAGACTTATGCGCAGTTCATCCAATAGGCTAAGAAGAAAACCCTCGCAGGCGATGTTCTGCCAAGGGAATTTGCCGACGTGCTTTCGCAATAAGCGATAAATCCAGCTCGGCTAAGACCGATTGTGGCTTATCTGAGCTATTTGGAATTTCTGCAACAATATGCCCCCAAGGATCTACAATCATGGAATGTCCCCAGGTTTTTTGTTTGCCTGCATGCAATCCGCCTTGAGCTGCAGCAATGATAAAACATTGCGTTTCAATGGCCCGCGCTCGATTTAGGACTTCCCAATGATCCTTGCCTGTCACATAAAAAAATGAGGAGGGCACCAATATTACATCCACGCCAAGATCCGCATAGGCTAAAAAAAGTTTTGAAAAACGCAAGTCATAGCAAATGGTCTGACCAAATTCCACTCCTTGAAATTTAAATGTATTTAAACTTTCACCCGCATGAAAAGCGTCAGATTCACGAATTAGTTTTTCTCCATCAACTTCCACATCAAAAAGATGGATCTTCCGATAAGAATCCTCCAAAGAGCCATCCGGAAAAATTTTTACCGACGCATTGTAGGTCTTTTCAAGGTGCCGCACTCCAATGGCTCCAAGATGCATGAAGACTTGTTTGTCGCGGCAATAATTTTGAAGTGGCTCTAGCTCTCCCCCTTGAAGATCAAAAGTTTCTACCACTTCCGCTTGCGAGCCACGCATAAACAAGGAGTTTTCAGGCAGAAAAAACATATCGCCAGCCTGTGCATTCACACCTTCTAAATGGGTCAAAAAATCATCTAAGTTTTTTTTCTTATCATTGACCGAACACATCTGTACCAAATGCACACGCATGGATTTATTCGGATATGACTTTGACTTGTTCGCTGACATCGCGACACTTCCAACCGGCTGCGGTTAAGTTTCCTCGGATATTATCAATCCATTTTTGACAATAGGGCTTATTGCTAGCTCGCCCGACCTCACGGCCAACGCCAGCTTTGGTATATGTGGTTATGCATGCTTTTTCACTTTCTACCCAGTCGACCTGAATGGTACGAACGATACTGCCGTTTTTGCAAATGACGTAAGAAAGAGTCTCATCCTCTGCAAAACTAAATAGAAGTAGTAGAATCAAAGCTGACATACTTGTAGGCTAGCAAAGAAAGCAGCAAAAAAAAAGCAGGTTTTCACCTGCTTTTTGTTATCACCCTATGTGCCTGACTTACTTAGCACGCTTTTTGGCGATTTTCTTTTTTTCTGTAGGATTGGAGATCAACTTAACGTTGGAATAATCGATATAGCCCTCTTTTTTCTCTAGGCCATTTTCACGATCAAAGTGAGTCATCATCTTCACACCCTTTACCTTGATACGCATAGCTCGCTTGTCGATATCCAAAACTTGGCCTTGCTTGCCCTTATCGTTGCCCGTAATTACTTCGACCGTTGCATCTTTTTTAATTTTTAACTTCATAGCGGCAAACTCCTAGACTTTCTTTTTACTTGGCCCAGCCAATTTTTTGCGAATTCTCTTTCTAACTTCTAAGGCTCTTTTTGACAATTTCTGCTCTGGCTGCCTTAATATATAGCTATCAAAACTACCTTTGTTCTCAATCGTACGTAGCGTACTTGCAGCAACCTTAAGACTAACAAATTCATTTAGAGCCTGAGAATACAGCTGCTTTTTTTGAATATTGGGACTAGCCACCGACTTGGTCTTGATATTTGAGTGGCTGACTAAGTTTTTAACTACAGGACTCTTTCCGCTCAATTCACAGCGAGCCATAATACCTCCAAAACGAACCAAGTATATAAATGATCGACGCAGGGGTCGCAAGCATTAATTGGCCATATGGCAGCAAGATATATAAGAAAAAATCACAAAAAGAAACAAAAAAGGCTGGATTTTTCTATATTTTTAAGGTTTTATGGCGACCTGAAAAGGAAAGAGACGATATGAAAAAGAATACGATTCGCTCCAAATACAGAACAGAATACAAGGGTACTCACAAATTTGATTACAAAGATCCTAGCTCGCTTTACCGTTATATTGGCGAAGGCGGGAAAATCGTACCATCTCGTATCTCCAAATTGAGCTTAAAGCAGCAAAACGACCTGGCCCGTGCTATCAAAAAAGCCCGTAATTTGTCGCTACTTCCGAGTGGCTCGTTTGCCTATGATAGTTTTTTTCGTCCGCCGGTGATTTCACCGAAACCATTTGAAATCGATTAAGTTCTCATTTCATTCGAGATTTAAGAAGCGGCTTTGTTGGCCGCTTTTTTTATGCGAGCATAATCCATCAGGCTGAGCAAAAAGCAAAGCAGGTAGGCTTTTTCAGACAATCGATGCAATGTTGAGAAAGGGATTCCGCCTATAATAATTTCACTAGTAGGCAGATCCATATAGTAGATACGAAGGGCCAAAATCGGAAACGCCAAGACTAGCAAAAATAGCAACCACGTATACAAAGCAAAAGACTTCCACCTTAGATAGGCAAAGAAATAGTAAGTAGAAATCATCGCTACCATAATGAATATGCTGGAGGCTAGCATGCCTGCAATGGTCAAAGGCACAAGTTGAAAAATAGCCAAAACAACAAAAACACTGAGTATTTGGAGAAGCAATATCATAGCCACCTTCTTCGGCTTTCATAAATAACTAAAGCACTAGCTACGGATACATTCAAGGAATCCACTTGCCCGCTCATAGGTATTTTCACCAATTCATCTGCCATATCCATAGCTAGCTGACTAAGTCCATCTTTCTCGCTGCCTAGCAGCCAGGCAGCGCCATTTTGCAAATCTACCTGCCAGATATTTTTTGTAGCCTCTGGGCTGGTAGCAAAAATGGGAATCCCTGCCAACTTCGTTTTAATCTCCTGCAAACTTAAAACTTCCAATGCCTGGGTAAAACGAGCCCCCAAAGAGGCACGGATCAGGTTGGGATTGTACAAATCTAATTTTTCATCGCATATAAAAATGCCATCCACTCCCGCACCATCCGCAGACCTTAAGATGGCCCCCAGGTTTCCGGGTTTCTCTACGCTCTCTATAATCAAGTATAAGCCCTTTTGTTTTACGGCGATGGGCTTTGCGTCCTTATAATGAAAAGTTGCTATGCAACCCTCGGTTAGCCCGCGCAGGGAGACCTTTTGCATCAAGGCGGAGGTTAACTGATAGCTTTTCGCCGTATCTATCTTTGGCTCAAACTTGCAATCCGGTAAAAAAAAGAATGCATCCCATTCATAGCCAGACTGAATGGCCAGCTCAATTTCCCTTCTTCCCTCTACTAGGAAAGTTCTATACTCATCCCGCTTGCGACGTTTGTGCAATTGCAAAAGCCATTTAATTTTTGGATTCTGAGCACTTTCAATTTTTAACATAAAAAACAAGTCCAATACTTTTATAGAATTAGCAAGCGAAATCCGGACAGTAGAATCCAGAAAACCGGACAAATCATCGCAATCTTGGCGCCAAATCCAAAATGGTAGCTGCTGAAGAGTGGCACAGCTCTTGCTCATGGAAGGAGGCAGATGGAGGTTAGCATGACAAATGCAGCGAAAACACTAAATATGCAATTAGGTGAATACGGTCTAAACCCAGGGGAATGGAAGGTGCAGTGGCTACATCCAAATTTCCATAAGTGCCAGGGCAAAAAACAGATCCACTCTCTACGAATTATCAATCAAATGGATGAGAGTTTTTACTTTGAAGCCGAGGCGCGAGTGGAGCCGGATCGAGTGACTTGGGAGAACCTACAATTGGTGGATTTATAAGAATTTTCGACAATCTAAGGAAAATAGACTTAATTTCCAAATATTTTGGCGATCCAAATTTTTCGGGTTGGGCAGATCATTCATCTGCCCTTCTCTCCATGACTCGTAATTGGAAGCACCATAATAGTCTTTGTATTTACTTTCTAAAGTGCAAAACAAAAACAAGTTATTACGGCTCAGCCAACTCGTACGTTCATAAATATTTTCGGGAGGTTCATTCCCCCAAGCCAGCCGAAGCATTAGCGACATGGTATCGCTTAGGGCTTTTTTTACTTCTTTACGCTTGAAGAAAGATTGATGGCATTTGGGATTACCACTTTCCAAATCGTCCAAAAGCCTGGTGACACCAGTAAACAAGGCCGCGCAGGCTCCTAGATTATTGCCATTTAAACAACGATCATAGGAGGCCTTAAATCCGGTGGTTTTGGCAAAGGCCTGGCTTTTATCCAAATACAGAAATGGTGTTTGCTCCTCTTGAAAGATCAAAAACTGCGAGTCACACACCGAATGGGGCGGATTTAAAACCACAATGATAACAAGCCCCGCCACGAGTGCTAAGGCCACTAGGGTAGCTCGCGACATTTTGGAGATGGCTCTTTCAATGGGATCCATACGTTTATGTTGCCAGGCTCATAGGCAGGTGGCAATGGCAAAAAAAAGCCAAGCATGGAGCTTGGCTTTTTTCATCACAGATACGATTGCTTCAAACTTAGAAGTCGAAACCAAAATTCACTAGTAAACGCTCGGCATCGTCCGCGTTATTACCTAAGCGATCTCCAGCCTGAAACATGCCGTAAAGTGCATTGGCATAAAAACCGTTGTCATAGGATTTTTCTACCACAAGATCGATCTCACTACCTAGTTCCTCATCTGAGCCCTGATCTTCAGTAGCTTCAAACATAAAGTAATCCAGCATAACTTTTAGGCCAGCACTAGGCTCTACTTTTAAGCGAAGAGCCAAACTGGTTAAGCCAGCACCATTTAAAGAGCCGGGAGTAGCCGCGCTAGTAGAACCACAAGTGTTCGCCACATTATTATTAGCATAAGTACAGCCCCATTTAGCAATCTCCATGCGACCTGCATACTTGTTAAAATCATAATAAAGAGGATCATAAGTTTCGGATTTGCCATCGGCTAAAGAACCACTCTCATCACCGGAGTCTTGGTGATATTCCACACCGATACGAAGCCCCATTACTTCTGGCATATTGAAGCCGGCCCCTAATTGCATCATGCTACCATCACGGTCGATTTCCGATGTGCCATAAACAGTACCATCAAATTTTACATAAGCCGCATTGTAATCAAAAGCGCCGGTTTCACCGCCTGTGCTTAGGCCGATCCAGGTTCTTTCATTCTTGGTAATACTGTTACCCGCAAATGTATCTGATTTAGCATTGATATAATGAACCAAAACATCATTCAAAAACTCTGGTACAGCCTTAAAAGTTAGTGTTGCACCCAGAAAGTCACCACTTTTATCGTTGGAGGCTTGGCCCTCGCCGCCTTCTTCTAAGTTAAAACCATCATCAACACCACGAACAATGAATGCTCCGGCACGGTAGTTATCGGTATCGTGCAACAACAACAAGCCATCAAAAGATACAGGGATATATTCATATTCATTGCGCTTAGAAATCACTTCGCCGCGGCCAAGCAAGTACTGCCCTCGACCAAATTGCAAAGAGGTTTCTTGATCCATTTGGTATACACCATAGGCCTCTTCCACTAAAAATTGGTTCGACTTAACCGCCTCACCTTTCATAGAAGTGTCTTTTCCGTCAAAGGCGGAATTATCCCCCCAAAGCATGATGTTTGTCAGAACTAATTTTGCAGTAAGATTATCATTCTTAGCAGCATCTAGTTTTAATTTCGTTTTTTGTACAAACTCATCTCGCCGGTCATGAGTAGTGTCCGAGAAATCATAATTGTTCATATTGTCGTAAAATACTTCAAGCGAGCCACCCGGTTGAAACTGGGTGTCCTGCGCATTCGCCCCAAAGCCAACTAGCAAGGCAGCAGCTAATAATAGTTTTTTCATATGAAACTCCTTTATATCCATCTTTTTAAACTTCCAGAATTAAACCTTCCTCCAGTCTAGGTTTCAACCCATTAGTTTCGGTTGGGAATTCCTGCGTCATGCCTTAAGATCCTACAATTTCTCTAGATTTTTTTGACAAAGGGAGTAATTCTGCATACTACAGTGCTTTCAAATTCGGGGAGTGGCGCAGGCTGGTAGCGCATCTGCTTTGGGAGCAGAGGGTCGCAGGTTCGAATCCTGTCTCCCCGACCATTCAAGGCTTTTTCAATGACACCGCAGGTGTTAGTGAAAAAGCCTTTTTGTTTTAGGAGATGGGTTTGGAAGATAAGGGTTCTACTCGGTCGATGGTGGAGAACCATCAAAAAATCAAATTTTTCAAATATTTAGCAGCCGCAAACGGTAATTAAAAAAGCTTTTAACGCCAAA
>MDTC01278553.1_pt1 | contig 37287 bp, 32 predicted proteins | sample 811181 | NCBI WGS metagenome assembly MDTC01 (sample SAMN05326644, study PRJNA326480) | marine metagenome | isolation source: seawater | place: Pacific Ocean: North | collected 2011
AGTCTTCCCGAACGGGTGCGTCACTTGCCGGTGCCGTCGCGGGTCATCCTGTCCAACAAGATCAGTTCGACACATACGGTTGTCGAGGTGAATGGACGCGATTTTCCTGGCCTGGTCTACCGCATCACGAGGGTGTTGGCGGATCTGGGCCTGCAAATTCAGACTGCTACGGTGTCAACTTATGGCGAACGCGTTGTCGATGTTTTCTATGTGAAAGACCTGTATGGTCTGCAGGTGCATAATGAGGCACGTCTCGAAGTGATCCGGTCGCGCCTGCTGGGGGTGTTTGACCATGTGAACGAGGCTGCGGAATGAGACCGATGTCTCTTGCTACGGCTTTTCGCCGGATCAGCGGCCTGACCGGCATCAGCCGTATTCTTGGGTTCCTTCGTGATGTGTCTTTTGCTGTGTTTCTAGGGGCTGGCCCGGCAGCGGATGCCTTTCTTGTCGCGTTGAAGCTGCCCAACATGTTTAGACGGTTGACGGCAGAAGGCGCCCTTGCAAACGCCTTTGTACCCAGCTTTGCCGACCTGCGTTCATCAGACAGTCATGCGTCTGCGATGCGGCTGGCCGGCGAAGTGCAGACAACGCTTATGTTTGCCCTTCTTACGCTGGTGGTCATGGCTGAATGGCACATGCGCGCGATTGTCGGCGTGCTGGCCCCGGGCTTTGTTGATACGCCGGACAGGATTGAGGCGGCAGTTGACCTGGCGCGGGTGACCTTTCCTTACCTACCGATGATTTCGCTTGTGGCCTTCTGGGCTGCGCTTGCCAACGCGCATGACCGGTTTTCCGCCGCGGCGCTGATGCCAGTGATCTTCAATATCTGCCTGATTGCCGGCGCGTTGGCCTTGCCATTTTGGGGTGTGGCTGATGCAAGGGCGATGCCGCTGGCGCTGGCACTTCTGTTTGCCGGCAGCATTCAATTGATGGTCATGGCTACGGTCCTAGCGCGCGCGGGAATCATGCCGCGCTGGCATATGCCAAGCATGGTTCCGGCAGCGCGGCGAATGTGGCGGCGCTTTGTGACAGCGTCAGCTGGTGCCGTAGCGATGCAGATCAATCTCCTTGTCGATCTGGTGCTGGCATCGCTCCTCGGGGTGGGGGCAATATCCTGGCTTTATTATGCAGACCGCATTGTCCAGTTGCCTTTGGGCGTCATCGGAATTGCACTTGGTACCGCACTGTTACCCCGCCTGTCGGCCCAGTTTCGTGAAAACGATATGCAGCCGGCGCGTCAGACCCTGTCAGATGCGATTTGGTTCGCCGCTTTCCTGGCCCTGCCGGCCTGCATTGCCTTAATGATGATTGGACCGAAGATCATTTCCGGCCTGTTTCGTTATGGCGCCTTTTCGATGTCAGATGCGCTGGCCAGCGGTATGGCATTGTCGATCTATGCAATCGGGCTTCCGGGGCACCTGCTGGTCAAAATTCTCCAGCCGGCATTTTATGCGGCGCACCGCCCTGCGCTGGTGCTTGCCGTCTCTGTGGCGATGGTGGCGTTGAATATCATATTGTCTGTCAGTCTGATGCCGGTTTACGGGCATCTGGGACTTGCATTGGCGACATCCGTCAGCGGCCTGTTTGCGGCATTGGCGCTATTTCTCCTCGCCGTTCGCAGCGGGTATATTGGCATGCTGCCGTCGTCAGGGCTTATCCGTATAGTCGCCGCCTGCATTGCAATGGCCATATCGCTTGCAGCTATCGATTCGCTCTTGCCACCCGTCGCCAGCTGGCTGGAAATGGGGGCACTTGTCGGTGGTGGTAGCGCGGTCTTCCTAGCAGCGACGCTGATGTTGCGCGCCATCCCACCACAGCTTGTCAGAGGGTGACGGCAGGCAGGGCTTGACCCCGCAGCCACCAACAATCATAAACCCGTGACACATGCGGCCCACAAGCCGTCACACAGCGCAGGAACATAAGGTCATGACCCCCTCCAACATGCAGCAAGGCAACGTACGCGGCCGGATTTTTTCCGGTGTTCAGCCAACAGGCAATCTGCATCTGGGCAATTATCTTGGCGCCATTCGCAACTGGGTGCAGCTGCAAGATAGTTTTGAATCGATCTATTGTGTTGTTGATCTGCACGCCATAACGGTGGCGCAGGATCCTGCCCAACTGCGGCAAAGCACTCGCGAAGTGGCGGCCAGCCTGATTGCTGCCGGCATTTCGCCAGACCGCGCCATCGTGTTCAACCAGTCGCGTGTTGCCCAGCATTCGCAACTGGCATGGATTTTCAGTTGTGTTGCCCGCCTTGGTTGGCTCAACCGAATGACCCAGTTTAAGGAAAAGGCTGGCAAGAACCGTGAGAATGCTCGGGTGGGATTATACTCCTATCCTATCCTGATGGCGGCCGACATTCTAGCCTATCGGGCGACCCATGTGCCGGTTGGTGCGGATCAGAAACAACATCTCGAACTAACCCGCGATATTGCACAATCCTTTAATCAGGCATACGAAGTGGATTTCTTCCCCTTGCCCGAATCGCAAATCCTTGGCTCGGCCACACGTGTTATGAGCCTGCGAGACGGATCGGCAAAAATGAGTAAATCTGACGCTTCGGACAACTCTCGGATCAATCTGACAGATGACCGTGATCAGATTGCGCAGAAGATCCGCAAGGCTAAGACGGACTCTGATGCACTCCCTTCGGAGGCGGCTGGCCTTGAACATCGTCCTGAAGCAAAAAATCTTGTTGGCATCTACGCTGGGCTCGCTGACTTTACGGTCGATGCGGTATTGGCAGACTTTGGTGGTCGCGGATTTGGTGATTTTAAGGCAGCCCTGGCGGACCTGTCGGTTGAAAAGCTGTCCCCGATGGGCGAAAAAATGCGCGACATGCTGGCAAACCCTGATCACGTTGACAATATCCTCAACGTTGGTGCTGCCCGCGCAGAGGCTATCGCTGCTCCTATCCTCGATGAGGTAAATGAAATAGTCGGCTTTCTTGGTCGAATCTCCTGATGTCCCGCAATGCCATAATTTTCACATATTTTTGGTGTGTATTGTGCTATCTTCTGTTCGAGAGTGGGGCCTCCGTATTGAACAGGACACTCACCGGGCAGAAAAGAGCGCTCCGAACAGTTCCCGATTGCTGGCGCCATGGACATATCGAATTCGGCACTGCTAAGCCCAACCTTGTTAGGGGCCAGCTTGAGCGGCCCACGACAAAGGAATGAAACAGATGTTCATCCAGACCCAAGACACCCCCAACCCTGCAACGCTCAAATTTATTCCGGGCGTGCCTGTCATGCCGTCAGGGACGGCTGATTATCCGGCCGCAGAGAGTGCTACTAACTCCCCATTGGCGCGTCGGCTGTTTCAAGTAGATGGCGTGAAGGGTGTGTTTCTCGGTGGCGATTTTGTCGCCGTGACCAAGGAAGACGCACTTGACTGGTTTGCGCTCAAGCCAGCGATCCTTGCCGGGATCATGGAACATTACGCGTCCGGCATGCTGGTTGTTGAACAGGCAGCAGCGACAGAAGACGCGGGCAGCCATGAAGAATCAGATATCATCCGTCAGATTAAACAGCTTCTCGACACACGCGTTCGGCCAGCCGTGGCGATGGATGGCGGTGACATAGTGTTTGAAGGATTTGATGATGGTGTCGTCACGCTTCAGATGCGTGGTGCGTGTCAAGGCTGTCCAAGTTCGACAGCTACTCTGAAGATGGGTATTGAGAATATGCTGCGCCATTACATTCCAGATGTTCGTGAGGTTCGGGCAGCCGAGATCTAGACAGACCGCGCCCAACCCATCCATTCGCCTGACCGACTACTAGATGTTGATGTGTCGTGTACTTCCCGTCCGGATTTGCAATTAAAGATACTCACCTGCTCAAGGGAATGGCCGCGCTCGTGGCCATTAGCCTGATTGTGCCGGGTGTCTTTGGCATTTCGCCGCCGCAATATTTTGGTGACTCAGGGTTATCGGCGGGCATTTCTGCGTCGCAAGGTGTCTCTCTGGCGGCCGATGTTGCAGATCCCGTAAACACGCCTGCCCCGCTGACGAAGCCTCCGTCATCGGCATCATTGGCCATGGATTGGTTCAGTCCAGATTTTCATGCTGAGGATGGCAAACCTGTTGATCCAAGTCGGACAATGGCGGGTTCGATTTCAACAGAAACGGGCAATACGGATATCCCGAAAAGGGCAAACACAGAGGTAAAAAGCGCCCAACTAGTGATTGCGGTAGCCCCGCAGTCAATCGAAACCAACGCTTCAACAGGAGCTGAGATTTTGACAGGAAAAGAAGCTTTAAAAAACACCTCTAATCCCGCCGCTGTTTTTACTGTAGATAAATCGCCGCCACAGACGGTGCGCAAGCCGGTTACGCGTGCCGAAATACAGCAGGCCGAAGCGTCGCTTAGGCCCCCACTTCAGGAAAATGAAGAGCCGGCCGTGCGTGCCAGCAAGGGTGTGGCTGCTTCACCAGCGGTTGAGGTTGCAAGCATTCAGCGCTCGGCAAAAATGCCGGAGCCTTCCAGCCGGCAGGTATCGATGATTGTAGCGCGCACATTCGTGAAAACCATTCCCGAGGCGCATTTGGATCTGCCGGTTAAACGACAGAAAGAGGCTTTCATTAATATGCTACTACCATTGATTCTGGCGGCAAATGATGAAATCAGGCAGCGGCGGCAGGCGATTATGCGGGCTGGTGAAAACGGGGAAAGGTCATCGCTTGAAAAATGGGCCCGTCTCTATCGTATGAAGACAAAAGACATGCCCTTAGACCGCATTGAAAACGAATTGCTGCGCCGTGCTGACATCATTCCGGTGTCTCTTGCGCTGGCGCAGGCCGCAATCGAATCCGGTTGGGGCACTTCGCGCTTTGCCATAAAGGGCAATGCCCTGTTTGGGCAATGGGCATGGGATCAGAGCGCCGGGCTGAAGCCGATCGAAGCGTCAAATTCACAGGCTGTGGTGCGCAGCTTTCCCAATCTGTTCGGGTCGGTGCGCGCCTATATGCATAATTTGAACACCCATTTCGAATATGCGCGTTTTCGTGATCGGCGGAGCCTTCTGAGTGGACGAAAGCGCAATGATCTTGGTGCGCAACTGTCGGTCTTTCTGGACGGTTATGCGGAAATCGGCGTTGAATATGTCGAAAAGGTCCAGACCATCATTCGCAGCAATAATCTGGGCCATTTTGAAGCCGCTCGTCTTCAATAGGGCATGACGTTGTATTACTGGCCATGATGATCCGGCGATGCCACTTTGGATCTATTCAGGCAGAAATTGCCGTCCAAACCAGCGCCACCGCCCTTCCGGCCCAGGCATTGTGCAATTGACTTTTGCACGCTGCCCCATCAACGGGCCAGGCATTCGTATTTCGGCGCGCCGGCCAAGAATGGCGACTTTAAGCTTGCCATACCGGCTGGTAAAACAGCGCAATTGGCGTTCCTGGTCCATATCACTAGAAAGCGTAAAGCCATAGGATGGCGGATTCTCAACAAGCACAACATCCTCCGGCACGATCTGGTTCACCTTGAGCGGAAGGCCATTGATAGCCAGTTCAAGACGGTCGCGGCTACTATATTGCTCATTCATTGCAAAGCGCGGCAATTCGAAAAACCCGTCATAGCCATGCGCAATTCCGGAATGCTGCCCAAAAGCCGCAATAAACCCGGCCCTTTTGACCTCATTGATGACATCAATGCTGTATTCACCATAAGGATAAGCAAACAGGTTCGGCCGCATGCCAAGCTCGGTCAGAAACCGGTCATTTGAAACCATCAACTCGTTACGATTTTTTGCATCTGCTAGGCGGTGCATATGCGGATGGCTGCGGGTCTGGCTACCAATGCCAAAACCTGCTGCCTGTAATTCTCGGAGCTGTTCCCATGACATATAGCCGCGCAATCCGCGATCAACCGGCTGGGTGGCCACGAATATGGTGGCTGTAAAACCGTAGCGTTGCAGGCGCGGGAAGGCCTGCTCATAGACGGACAGGTAAGCATCGTCAATCGTGATGGCAACGCTACGATCCGGAAGGCGCTCGCCGGATTGCAGATGCGCTACAATGTCATCTAGCGGCAAGACATTATACTCGGCCTTTGCCAGCACCTCGAGATGTTCTTCAAATTGTTCAAGGCGCACATTTGTGCTTGGATACTGATCTTCACCAAAGCGATGGTACATCAGGATGACAGCATGATCTGCCGCAAATGACGGCACGATAAAGCCGGCCATAAGTCCAAAGACGAGGCTGGCGATGAATAACAGGCGTGAAAACATTTCAAGCAATTTCGTTTCTGCAGTGGATAGTTCGTGACAGGCGTGCCAATGATAGAGTGAATGATTGTGTTGCAAAAGTGTCAATCGATGTCTGCCGGTCATTTTGAGACCGAAAGCGGGATGCAGCAAGGGGCCAGAATGCCACTGAATTTTGAAAGAGTCGATGTCCGGGCCAGCCACAAATCCTGTTTTATTAGCTTTTGAAGCTAGCGGTGATCAGGCCTCGGTCGCTGTGCTCGCAGCTGATGGGCGTCAGGCCATGTTTCACCATGCGGCGCGCCATGGCCATGCTGCTGTTATAATCAATCTTGCCGAGGCGGCACTTCAAGCCTGCGGCATGGGCGCAAGCTCTGTCACGCATGTGGCTGCAGGACGCGGTCCCGGCTCATTTACTGGCATCAGGGTGGCGCTGGCAGCGGCCAAAGGATATCAGCTTGCCTGCAAGGCTGTGCCAGTCGGCCTGTCGTGTCTGGCCGCAATGGCGGCTTATGCGCAACATCATCATTCAGCGAATAAAGGTATATGGTTGGCAACCGCTGACACCCGCCGCGGCAGCATTTTCTGTCAGCCATTCGCCGCAGACGGCACAGCACTTGGCGACATTATGGATATTGATCCTGATCTGCCGGAAGACAGCCCCCAGGGGATAAATGCCTTGATCACGGATCGCTGGGAAGGCGCGCGGGTGATCGGGCCAGGCAACGCGATCTTGGCAGCGGCCAGCGCTGGCTGTTTGTTGGCTGATGACAGTCAACCGCCAATCGGAGCGATGCAGATCGCGCAGCTAGCCAGTAACCTCGTGGCCAACCAAGAGCTTCTACCGCCACTGGCACCACTTTATGTCGCGCCAGCTTTTCTTGGACCGTCGCGCAGCTAGAGAAGTGCCATGACTATGGATCATCTGATTGCGCCGATTGCAGAACATCATCTTGCGGATATCGCTGCCATTGAGTGGCGGCTCTTTGATCAGCCAACAACAGCCTCAGCGCTTGCCAGCCTGTTCGCCAATCCGGCTTTTATCGGCTTTGTTCTAAATACAGACTTGCCGCCACAGACAAGGGTCGCGGGCTATATATTTGCTCTTAATGACGGTCATGGTGCTGATTTGGTCAGCATCGGCACAGCACCTCAGTTTCAGCGTTCAGGATATGGGCTGTCACTTCTGAGGCATCTGACGGCAGCGTTGCATGATCGCGGGACGGAGACCCTGATGTTGGAAGTGGCTTTCGACAATATGGCCGCACAAAGCCTTTATGTACGGGCCGGTTTCAGCGAGGTGGCGATCAGGCCACGCTATTATCGACGTGCGCATGTTGTTGTGGATGCTGTGGTAATGCGGCTACAGACGCGGCATGCTGTACCTTGACCCGAGCCATCGTGTCCGGCATAGAAACATCGGCAATATTGACTGCAAAACGAAAGCCGTGCGCGTGACCAAGAAACTGTTCATCAAGACTTATGGCTGTCAGATGAATGTCTATGATTCCGATCGGATGACAGATGTTCTGGCACCACTGGGTTATACGCCGACAACCACAGCCGAAGGTGCGGATATGGTGATCCTGAACACCTGTCACATCCGCGAGAAGGCGTCCGAAAAGGTATTTTCTGAACTGGGGCGTTTACGGATGATGAAGGATCGCGCGCGTGACCAGCAAGGGCGTGATGTTACGATTGCCGTTGCGGGCTGTGTTGCGCAGGCTGAAGGTGAGGAAATAACCCGCCGCGCACCATGGGTTGATATTGTTGTTGGTCCGCAGACATATCATCGGTTGCCTGAACTGGTCAGCCAGATTGATCCAGCCGCACGCCATAGCGTGATCGACACGGATTTCCCCGAAGAGGTAAAGTTTGACCGGATTCCCGGTGAACATGCGCCGCGTGGACCTACGGCATTTTTAAGTGTTCAGGAAGGCTGCGACAAGTTTTGTACTTTTTGTGTTGTTCCATACACGCGCGGTGCGGAGTTTTCTCGTCCAGTTGATGGCGTAATGGTCGAGGCCAGACGGCTTGTTGCCAACGGCACACGCGAACTGACGCTGCTCGGCCAGAATGTGAATGCCTATCATGGTGAGGCGACAGACGGGTCGAGCTGGAGTCTTGCGAGACTGATTCTGGCGATTGCAGAAATTGATGGGCTGGATCGTATCCGATACACAACCTCGCATCCGCTGGATATGGAAGATGATCTTATCGCCGCCCATCGCGACGTGCCTAGTCTGATGCCATATCTGCATTTGCCTGTGCAGGCCGGATCTGACCGAATCCTCGCAGCAATGAATCGCCGGCATACGCATGATGTTTATCTGCGCATTTTGGACCGTCTGCGTGACGCCCGTTCCGATATTGCCTTTTCCGGGGACTTCATTGTCGGTTTTCCTGGTGAGACCGATCGGGATTTTGCCGACACGTTGTCACTTGTAGGCCGGGTGGGATACGCGTCAGCCTATTCCTTCAAATACAGTCCGCGCCCGGGCACGCCAGCCGCAGCCTCTCAGGAGCAGGTGCCTGAAGATGCCAAAGCGGACCGGCTGGAAGCGCTGCAGCAGTTGATCAATGCACAGCAGCTGGCGTTTAATAAACAGACTGAGGGACGTACGCTCGATGTCCTTGTCGAACGCAAGGGCAGGCGCGACGGACAGATGGCAGGCCGCAGCCCTTATATGCAGGCGGTGAACCTTGCTGGGAATGAAGCCATGATTGGCAGCATTGTGCCTTGCACCATCACTGATGCGCGACAAAATAGTGTGATTGGTGCGGTTGCATGATCGGGACGGGCTGGCAGTGGCGTTAAAACCTAATACAATTCGCATGGATTTCGAAGATAATGGCATTCTGGCTCTTGTCACCGGTGAGCATAACCAAAACCTGGCGCAGATTGAGGCGGCATTGGATGTTACCCTCGACAGCTTCGGCAACAGCATCACTGTGTCGGGTGCAGCTGCTATGACTAAGAAGGCACAGCGGGCACTTGAGGATATGTATTGGCGTTTATCCAGTGAAGAGGGAAGCGCTGCCGGGAAGGTGATGGTAAGCGATGTGCTACGGTGGGTAGAAGCAGATCAAAAAGGACCGGCAAATGGCGATACCTTTGATACTTGGAAAAAGAAGATCATCGCTAAAACTCCTGGCCAAAAGGAATATTGCCGCCTGCTGCGGGAGCGTGAGGTAGTGTTCGGGCTGGGGCCGGCGGGCACAGGCAAGACATATATGGCGGTGGCCAAAGCTGTCCAATCGCTGAAGAAGCGGGAGGTTGAGAGAATAGTGCTATCCCGCCCTGCTGTGGAAGCTGGTGAAAGGCTTGGTTTTCTGCCGGGGGATATGAAAGAAAAGGTCGACCCTTACCTGCGGCCGCTCTATGATGCGCTATACGACATGATGCCGTCCGACAAGGTAGATCGCATGCTGACGAGCGGCGAGATCGAAATTGCGCCTCTGGCCTTTATGCGGGGGCGAACGCTCAGTGAGTCCTATGTAATCATCGATGAGGCGCAAAACACAACACCGGTCCAGATGAAAATGGTGCTGACGCGGCTAGGCCAAGGTTCGCGGATGGTGATTACGGGTGATCTCAGCCAGACCGATCTTCCATACAACCAGCCTTCGGGTCTTGCGGATGCGGTTGACCGTCTTCAGGGAGTTGAAGGTGTGGGCATCATACATCTGTCGGGTAAGGATGTTGTGCGGCACCCAGTGGTGGCACGCATCCTTCAAGCTTATGAATCAAGCAGCTAGAAACGCATCGCGACTGGACAGGCGTGAAAAAATCAGCCCAAATATAGATGGTGGTCGGTCTCTCCGCGTCACCGCGCAACAGATAAACGGAGCCTGCACCATAATCGGCGTAAGCGATATTCCCCTGGAGCCTGACAGTCCGGACGGCGACCCCTACCGATCGTCCGTCTGGCAGACTGATGGCGGCAGCCTTCTTGAAATGATGATCGACACGGACACCTGGTCCGATGCCGCGATCGCGGTAGCGAAGGCGCGCTTCCGTGTTGCCACAGACATAGTCTGCGTAGCCTTTGACAAGCCGCCCATACAGGTGGGCGCCCTACTCTGTGATAATGCGCGCATGCGTGACCTCAATTTTCAGTTCCGCGGCAAGAACATGCCGACAAATGTGCTGTCATTCCCGCATGATTCGGCTGTGCCACTAGGCACATCTCCGTTGGTAGTGGGCGAGCTGGCGCTGGCCTATGGCCAATTGTCTACCGAAGCAGACAGATCAAATAATAGCTTTGCTGATCATATGACACATCTGTGGGTGCATGGGCTGGCACATCTCTTCGGCTTTGATCATGAGACGGTCGGGGAAGCAGAGGAAATGGAGGCTGCTGAAACAGCCATCCTTGCACGCCTCGGCATCGCGAATCCCTATGCAGGCTCCTATGTGGAAGACAAGGTGAAGACATGATGTTGCGCCGTGTTTTTGGCCGCCTGTTTCCGGTATTGCAACAACCTGCCTCGCGACGGGACGAGCTGGAAACACTGCTTTCTGTATCCAGCATGGATAAGGCAGATTTTGATCATCATGAAGGCGCATTGCTGCGCAACTTTTTGGGGCTGCGCGACCTGAATGCTTCCGATGTTATGATCCCACGAGCCGATATTGTGTCGGTTAGCATGTCAGAAAGCTTTGACAAGATTATCGAACAAATGACGGCCGCCAACCATAGCCGCTTGCCTGTGCGTCGCGACACGCTGGACAACATTGCTGGCATCATCCACATCAAAGATGTCTTTGCCCATCTTCAGGAAGGGAACGCGCCCGAAGTGAGCACGCTGCTACGTCCGGCTTTATTTGTGGCGCCCACGATCCGACTGCTGGATCTATTGCATGAAATGCGCTTGCGGCGTCGACATCTGGCACTGGTTGTCGACGAATTCGGTGGCGTTGACGGGTTAATCACCATTGAGGATTTGGTCGAGGAAATCGTCGGTGAGATCGAAGATGAACATGATGAGGCCGTACAGCCGCAAATCACCTTTAATGATGACGGCACAATTCTTGCCGAAGCACGGCTGGAGGTGGAAACGCTGGAGTCACTTGTGGGTGCGCTTCTTGAGGAAGATGACCGTGACGAAATCGACACGTTGGGTGGGCTTGTCTGTGCCATTGCCGGGCGTGTGCCCGCTCGCGGCGAGGTTGTGCGTCATCAGGGCGGTTTGCGTTTTGAAGTTGTTGATGGTGACCCGCGGCGTCTGACCATGGTGAAGATACATGGGGCGACAAAGATTGCAGCTGCCCAGAGCGAGTAAACAAAGCCTGAATCTTGTCTCCTGCCATATGCTGGCCGGCGCGATTTCATCTCTTTGCCTGCACCCCTTCGGATTGTTTCCCCTGATCGCAGTGCTGTCCTGGCCCGCGATCTGCCTCGTCCGTGCCACGCGGATCAGTGAGGCGATGCGCATCGGGTGGGCGGCAGGTTTTGGCTGGTTTTTGTTTTCGAGCTGGTGGATCGCCGCTTCAACGGTCACAGGCAAAACAGGTCACTGGCCCCTGTTCCCGCTGGCTGTGGTTTTTGTACCCTTCTTGCTTTCACTTTTCTGGTGTACTGCTGCGGCCGTCAGCTGGCGCCTTGCGAATCGGGTTGAAGCGAGGTTGATCTGGTTTATTGCCATGCTGGGTCTAGTAGAATGGGGGCGAGGATATTTGGCCACAGGCTTCCCGTGGAATGCGCCGGGATACGCGTTTTCGGCACATTTGTCGCTTCTTCAGGCTGCTAGTGTCATGGGGCTTTATGCGCTAAATCTGCTGGCTGTCGCAGTGGCTATGATACCGGCCTTCTGGTATTTTGGCTGGCTGCGGTCAGCCATCTTGGTTGCTGCCCTCGTGCCGGTGTTGGCGGGGGCTGGTATGTGGCGTCTTGCTAGCCACGCGGAATTTGCGCCTGGCGAAGGGGCGTCAAAACATGTGCGCATGGTGCAACCAGCGGTACCGCAGGCTGAAAAATGGGATCGCGATAGTCGGACGACACATCTTGAGAGATTACAGCGTCTCTCAATAGGTCAAAGTCCAGTGCCACAACTGGTGATCTGGCCGGAGACCGCTTTCGCCGGTCTGCTGGGAGCTGAACGCGATCTTTTCCAACGCACCGTGGCTGGCGCACTGCCGACCGATGGTTTGCTGATTACTGGCGTGCCGCGCCGGCACAGCCACACGAAATTGCTCAATTCAGCTATCATGGTTGGCTCTGACGGTGAAATCGACGCCGAATATGATAAACAGAGGCTGGTACCCTTTGGCGAATTTTTCCCGTTCCGCAGTCTGTTCCCGTTTGCCACAGCAATTGTCGGGCCGATGGATTTCACCCACGGCACTACAGACAGGCTGTTTTCGGTACCGCGTTATGGCGTTGTTCGCCCACTGATCTGTTACGAGGCTATTTTTCCAGGTGTGGCCGGCGGTCTGGGCGCTCGACCAGATTTGTTGGTAAACCTCACGAATGATGCATGGTTCGGCGGTACACCAGGCCCCTACCAACATCTGGAACAGGCGCGGATGCGTGCTGTCGAGGAAGGTATTCCAATGGTACGTGTTGCCAATACCGGTGTGTCTGCCGCGTTCGATCCATATGGCAGGACTTTGGCACGAATTGAGATGGGGGTTGCCGGGTTTGCCGATCTGGCATTACCCGGTCCGGCGTCTGTCACTTTGTATGCCAGATGGCGGGAAACGATTTTGGTTGTCGGGTTAATTTTACTTGCTGTCTTGGCAATCAGGCTTGACCGTCGTTTAGGTTTAGGGCAGTAGATTTCATGCAAATAGGAGACACAAATGGGATACCTTTTCACCTCCGAATCGGTTTCGGAAGGACATCCTGACAAATTATGTGACCGGGTGTCGGACGCCGTTCTTGACCTGTTTCTTGCTGAAGAAAGGGATGCCCGGGTTGCTTGTGAGACGTTCGCCACGACCAATCGGGTGATCATCGGTGGAGAGGTGCGGGCCTCTGAAGATAAGCTGTCGGGCATAATGGATTCTATTGAATCGGTTGTGCGTGGTGCAGTCGCGGATATTGGCTATGAACAGAAAGAATTCCATCACGCACATTTCGAGTTTCAGAATTATCTGCATAATCAGTCGAAAGACATCGCGATGGGCGTCGACAGTAGTGACAACAAGGGTGAAGGTGCCGGCGATCAGGGTTTGATGTTTGGCTTTGCTTGTCGCGAAACAGATGCGCTTATGCCCGCGGCCATCCATTATTCGCACCAGATTCTCAAGCGCCTTGCTGATATCCGCAAGGCGGATACTGATTCGATCCTCGGACCGGATTCAAAAAGTCAGATCACGCTTGTCTACGATGATCAGGGTTTCCCCACGGGCGCACACAAGGTCGTGTTGTCGACACAACATGCCGCCTCGGCGAGCCAGGCGGACATCCGCAAGCTGGTCACACCGGTTATTGCCGATATTCTGCCAGACGGCTGGATGGTCAGTGCGGATGATCTTCTTGTTAATCCAACCGGTAATTTTGTCATTGGTGGTCCGGATGGTGATACCGGGTTGACGGGTCGCAAAATTATTGTTGACACCTATGGCGGGGCAGCTCCTCATGGGGGCGGCGCCTTTTCTGGAAAAGATCCCACTAAAGTTGACAGGTCAGCGGCTTATGCCGCGCGTTATCTTGCTAAGAATGTTGTCGCTGCCGGGCTTGCTGAACGCTGCACTATCCAGCTGGCCTATGCCATTGGTGTTTCTGAACCCGTTTCGGTATATGCAAATACACATGGCACTGGTAAGGAAGCTGATAATGCGCTGGAAGCGGCGCTTGTCGCGTGCATGCCTCTTACCCCGCGCAATATCTGTGACCAGTTGGGTCTGAACAGACCAATTTATGCGCCAAGTGCAGCATATGGCCATTTCGGACGTACCGCCGGTGAGGCGGGCCCGGGCACCTTTAGCTGGGAAGCAACGGATCTCGCAGATCGTCTGGCGGCTGCCATCTGATGTCACCGACTCAGCGTCTGGATGATTGCTTGTCGCTGCCAAGATCGCAGACGGAATGCACCATATGATGCCCGAACGCCCCCAATTTTTCGGACGCCGGAAAGGGCGTCGGGTGCGCCCGACCATGCAGGGACTGATGGCTGAACAGCTGCCGCTGCTGCGTTATGACGCGGCGCGGCCTATAACTGCTCAGTTTGGTGGTCAGGTTGAGGATATCTTTCTTGAAATCGGGTTTGGCGGTGGAGAGAATTTGGCCGCAATGGCAGCCTCGCGGCCTGAGTCCGGATTTATTGGTGCCGAACCTTTCGTCAATGGTGTGGCCAGCCTTCTCCGTCACATACAAGCTGCAGGCCTGACAAATATCCGCATTTGGGATGATGATGTCAGGTTGATCCTGAAGGATATCCCTGATGCAAACCTTGCTGGTGCTTATGTATTATTTCCCGATCCATGGCCAAAAAACCGGCACTATGCGCGTCGCATTCTGCACCCGCCCATGCTGAATATTATGGCCCGGCTGATTCGTCCTGGTGGCAGCCTTGTCCTTGCAAGCGATCACCCGGTGGCTAAGTCTTGGTTGTTGCAATTGGCGACGGCTCACCCGCAATTTGACTGGGCGGCACGGCGCCCCGCTGACTGGCGGCAGATGCCTGAAGAGTTAAATGCCACACGCTATATGAAAAAGGCCGAAACTGAATCTCGCGTGCCAAGCTGGTTTGTCTTCTACCGAAAGTCAGACTAGATATTTCGACCTTGCTTCTGGCGCGCTGCAGGCCTAGAGTGATTCAATAAATCGCTGTCGATAATGACGGTGGGCCGCTGGCCCACTTTTTTATTGCCCGGAACCTGCCTACGAAACGCGTAAGTCTGGTAGGGCTTTGGCGGTGTAGAAAAGAAATACGCAGGACGTAATGTGGTTGAATCACGCGTAGGCCAGATCATTGAAGGGGCGATAACCGATCTCGGTTTTCATCTTGTGCGTGTGCAGTTTTCAGGGTCGAAGAGTGGCCGTGCACAATTACAGGTCATGGCCGAACCGACAGATGACCGCGACATGACGGTTGAGGATTGTGAGGCTATTAGCCGGCATATAGCGGCACTGCTCGATGTCGAGGATCCTATCGGTGACGCCTATGTGCTGGAAGTCAGTTCACCCGGTATCGACCGGCCGCTGACAAAGATTGAGGATTACATGCGGTTCAATGGTGAGCTGGCCAAAATCACGTTGCGGCTGATGCTTGATGGTCGTAGGCGATTCAATGGCCGCCTCGGCGGACTGGATGGGGATGGCAAGATCATTCTGGAAACCAGCTTTGGCAGATTTGCTTTTGCCTTTGAAGAGGTTGACTCGGCGCGAATCGACCCAGCTGAAATTTTCCAGCGCGAGGCATCGCGACAACACTAAATATCTACCGAACCGAATTTTAACAGGCAGACTCAACAGGCAGCAAAAACATGGATACCTCATCAATCCCAGGGCTTGAACTCATTCAGGTGGCAGATGTTGTCGCCCGCGAAAAATCCATCGACCGAGAAGAAGTGATGGTGGCTATGGAAGAAGCTATACAAAAAGCTGGCCGCGCAAAATACGGGCTTGATCGTGATATCCGCGCGATGATTGATCGGAAGAGTGGTGCAATCACCCTTGAGCGTTGGATCGAAGTTGTCGAAGAAGTTGAGGATGATGCTACTCAGATGAGCGTTGCCGAAGGTGCGGAGCAGACACCGCCACTTGCAGCAGGTGAATTCTGGCGCCAGCCATTGCCCCCCATCGAATTTGGGCGTATTGCGGCGCAGACAGCAAAGCAAGTGATCTCGCAGAAGGTGCGCGATGCCGAACGTGCCCGCCAATATGAAGAATATAAGGACCGCGTTGGCGAAATCGTCGTTGGCACTGTGAAACGAGCCGAAAGTTACTCGATCACTGTTGACCTGGGTCGCGCCGAGGCTGTTATCCGCCGTGAAGAAATGATTCCACGCGAAAATCTGCGCCAGGGCGACCGGGTGCGTGCCTATATCATCGACGTGCGTGAGGAACAGAGGGGGCCGCAGATTTTTCTTTCGCGTGCCTGTAATGAATTCATGGCTAAGCTGTTCACCCAGGAGGTGCCAGAAATCTACGATGGCATCATTGAAATCAAGGGTGTTGCTCGTGAGGCAGGAAGCCGCGCAAAGATTGCCGTTTTGTCAAATGATCCGGGGATTGACCCTGTTGGTGCCTGTGTCGGTATGCGCGGTAGTCGCGTTCAGGCGGTTGTGGGTGAATTGCAGGGCGAGAAGGTCGAGATCATTCCTTTTATCGACGAGCCGGCAGCTTTTGTGGTGAACGCTTTGGCACCTGCCGAGGTTGCCAAAGTGGTAATGGACGAAGTGACCGGACGGATGGAAGTAGTGGTACCCGAGGATCAGTTGAGCCTTGCGATCGGCCGCCGCGGGCAAAATGTGCGTCTCGCATCACAGTTGTCGGGCTGGTATATCGATATCCTGACCGAAGCCGAGGAATCCGAGCGCCGCCAAGAGGAATTCCGCACCCGGTCCAGCCACTTCATTGAGGCGCTGAATATCGACGATGTGATTGCGCACCTACTTGTAGCTGAGGGATTTGTTCTGCCGGAAGAAATTGCCGAGACGCCGGTTGAAGAGCTTGCGACCATTCAGGGCTTTGATGAATCAATCGCCGAAGAGTTGCAGGCACGCGCGGCTGAGTTTGTCGAGCGTGAGGCGCAAAGGATCAACGAGGCGCTGGATAGTCTTAAAGTCGACGATGATCTGCGCAATTTCGAATATATCAGCCTAGGTATGATGCTTAAACTTGCTGAGAACGGCGTCCTGACCCTCGATGATCTTGCCGATCTAGATAATGAGGAATTGATCGAGTTGTTGTCCGGGCATGGGTTGGAGGATGATACTGAGGCAGGTGATATCATCATGGCGGCACGGGCCCATTGGTTTGCCGACGAGGATGTGGAGGCCGAACAGCCGGCCCCATCCGATACGGCCGACAGCTAGGACGATGGGTGGGATCGCGCATGGCAGACCGAACCTGCATTGTTACCGGAAGCACCCTTCCGCGTGACCAGCTGATCCGGATTGTATCCGGACCAGACGGTGTGGCTGTCGTCGATCTTGCAGAAAAGCTGCCGGGCCGTGGGGTCTGGGTTACTAATAGTGCCGTGGCGCTGCGCCGCGTGGCTGATCGTGGATTGCTCAGACGTTCCATCGACGCGAAGTTTGATGATATTGAGTCCACGCTTGAACAGGTGGGCCAATTGATGCGAATGCGTGCAATGGCAACGGCATCCATGGCCCGCCGCTCCGGGGCGCTGATTGGCGGCGCTGGCAAATTGTTGGCCGAGGGCGGTTTTGAAGGGCTTCTTGCGGCGCCGGATGCCTCAGAACGTGAATTCAGAAAACTGTCCTCGCGTCTGGAAGTTACCTGGACAAGCCGCACGTTTGATTCTGAAGCGCTAGGACACATTTGTGGCCGACCGAGCCTTGCTTTTGCCGCCATCCGTGGTGGCAAAGCGCAAAAGATGGCGGAAAAACTGCGTTTTGAACTTATGCGGCTGGAAAGGTTTTATGCCACTTCGGCTTGTCATGTGAGGTGATACCGGTGTATCACCGAGCGCAAAAGGGTCGGACACCTGTCGGCAGAAATGCTAGGATAGTCAGGGGTTCCGGTCAGGAAAGGGTTCACAATGAGTGACGATAGCGGCAAATCAAAAAAACTCAGCCTGTCGGGCAGCAAGCTGACCCTTGGCGGTGTTGACGCCGGACAGATGCGCGCAGGCGCCACAGGGGGAGCGCGCCGCACCGTTCAGGTTGAGGTTCGTCGCAAGCGCGCACCTGCCGCGCCGCATCGGACGCTCACAACACCTGGTGCTGAGCCTGCCGCATCGATCCCACAACCGGCACCTGCCCAGCCGGCACCGGCCGAGCCCGATGACAAACTGACAGCACAGGAGCGCGCTGCCCGTGTTCGCGCCCTGCAGGAAGGCCTGCGGAAACCGGATGCACAGGTACTGGGTTCGGCAGTTACCGATGACATCGGCAGTGCTCAAGACACCCCTGCCGTCGGAGGTGCGTCTGTAGAAGATGCGGTCGCGCCGTTGGAAGCGCCGGTCGCCGAATCTCTGGACCCGGTCAGCGCGCGTCGTGAAGCCGAACTTGCCGAACTGAGAGAGATTGAAGCCGCCGAGGAACGCCGGCGTGAGGATGAGGTGCGCAAACATTCCGAGGCAACGGCGCGCCGGGCAACTGCGGACCCTGCCGCTTCGACGGCACGAGCGCCCGGTGATGCTGCAAGTGAACCTGTCAACCGTCGCCGCCGTCAGATAGATGACACACCGGCACGGCGCCCGGCGCCCGCCCGTCGTGATGGACCCGGCCGTCGCCAGTCTGGCAAGATGACCATCACGCAAGCGCTTTCGGGTGACGAACAGCGCCGCCAGCGCTCGCTCGCATCGGTGCGCCGCCAGCGGGAAAAGGCACGAATGCGTGATGACCAGCCGCAGATTAAGCAGGTCCGCGATGTGATTATTCCGGATACCATTTCTGTCACCGAACTAGCCAACCGCATGGCCGAGCAGACGGCTGATGTGGTGAAGGAGTTGATGAAGCTTGGCGTCATGGCTACCGCGACGCAGACAGTTGACGGTGAAACCGCCGAACTGATTGCACAGGAGCTTGGCCACCGCGCACAGCGTGTATCAGAATCGGATGTTGAAAGCGGTCTCGAAGGGGCAGATGATGATGAAGCCAGCCTGAAGCCGCGGCCGCCGGTCGTCACGGTTATGGGGCATGTCGATCACGGAAAGACTAGCCTTCTCGATGCCATCCGCCGTTCTGATGTTGCAGCCGGAGAATCGGGCGGCATCACCCAGCATATCGGCGCCTATCAGATCAATACTGCTTTAGGAAATCTGATCACCTTTATCGATACGCCCGGCCATGAGGCCTTTACCGAAATGCGGTCACGCGGTGCCAATATCACTGATATCGTCATTCTTGTGGTGGCGGCCGATGATTCGGTGATGATGCAAACGGTCGAGGCAATCAATCATGCCAAGGCTGCCGGCTGCCCGGTGATTGTCGCGGCCAACAAATGCGATAAACCAGAGGCAGACCCGAAACGGGTGCGCAATGATCTTCTGCAGCATGAAATTATTACTGAGGATTTTGGCGGTGATGTGCTTTGTGTTGATGTGTCGGCGATCACTGGCCAGGGCCTTGATAAGCTGGAAGAAGCGATCATGCTTCAGGCCGAGCTTCTCGAGCTGACGGCTAATCCAGACCGCGCGGCTACCGGCGTAGTGGTAGAAGCCAAGGTCGAGCGAGGCCGGGGGTCTGTGGCAACGTTGCTGGTGCAGCGGGGAACACTTAAGCAGGGTGATATTTTTGTCATTGGTGCCGAAAGCGGCCGTGTGCGTGCACTTCTTGATGATCGCGGCAAGACATTGAAAATGGCATTGCCGGGACAACCCGTGGAAATCCTCGGCTTGAATGGCACTCCGATGGCGGGTGATTCGTGTGTCGTCGTCGAAACCGAAGCCCGCGCACGTGAAATTGCCGAGTACCGTACACGTCAGATCAAGGAACGCGAGGCTGCCCGCGGTGCGCGCGGATCGGTCGAGCAAATGCTATCGGCGATTGCGGCTGGTGAGGCCGAGGAACTGCCGGTTGTGATTAAGACCGATGTTCATGGCTCGCTGGAGGCGATCCGTGTGGCACTTGAAAAGCTGGGCACAGAGCATGTGAAGGTACGGATACTGTCATCCGGCGTTGGCGCGATTAGCGAATCGGATATCTCGCTGTCCAGTGCCTCGAATGCCATTGTTATAGGCTTCAACGTGCGTGCTATTCCGCAGGCCCGTGATCTTGCCAAGCGCGACGGTGTCGAAATTCGCTATCACTCGATCATTTATGAACTGATTGACGAGGTGAAGGCAGCGATGGGCGGTCTTCTCAGCCCAGATACGCAAGAGGACTTTATTGGTTATGCTGAGATCCGCCAGGTATTCGGCGTCTCGAAGGTTGGCAAGGTTGCTGGTTGCTATGTGACCGAGGGTGTCATCAAGCGGGGCTGCAAGGTACGTTTGCTGCGAGATAATGTTGTGATCCATGAAGGATCGCTGAAGACGCTCAAGCGCTTCAAGGAAGAGGTCAAGGACGTGCGTGAAGGGTTCGAATGCGGCATGGGATTCGAGAATTATTCGGACATTCAGGAAGGTGATATGATTGAGTGTTTTGAGCTTCGCGAGGTCGCCCGCACGCTCGACTGATCATCGCCGAATCCTGCAAGCGGAGAAAAGGCTATGGCTGGAAAATCCCGGCGGTCGGTGTCCTCAAATCTACCGAGCCAGAGACAACTGCGCGTTGGCGAGACGCTGCGCCATGCGTTGTCCGACATTCTGGTGCGTGACACATTTTTTGACCCCGATCTTGAAGGTTCATCAATTACCATCTCAGAGATTTCGATCAGTGCTGATCTTTCGAATGCGCGTGTCTATACAATGCCGCTTGGTGGAAAAAATGCTGACATAGTGTTGCCTGCGCTGAACCGCCTGGCGCCGATAATCCAGCGTGAAGTGGCCGCTCGCGTGCATTTGCGCCGTGTCCCAAAGCTAAAATTCATGCTGGATAAAAGTTTTGAAAATGCTGCACGGCTGAATGTTGTCTTCAACAATATCCGCCAGCAGGACAGCTGAGCAGGACGGCGGGGCGGGCAGGTCGCATGGTGTCGCAAAACGGCAACCCGGTCCATGGCTGGGTGATTCTCGACAAACCAGAGGGCGTTACCTCTTCGCGCGCGGTCGGTATTGTAAAGCGGGTGTTTCGGGCAGCCAAAGCCGGCCATGGCGGGACGTTGGATCCGCTGGCTACAGGGATCCTGCCCATCGCCTTTGGCGAGGCCACGAAGACGACCTCATTCGCAATGCAGGGCAGCAAGAGCTATAGCTTCACCCTAGCCTTTGGTACACAGACGCAGACGGATGATCGTGAGGGTGAGATCGTTCATGAAAGCGATGTGCGGCCTCGCCACGATTCCATCATGGCCGTACTGCCACAATTTACCGGCAGGATCGACCAGCGTCCGCCAATTTTCTCGGCCATCAAGGTGGATGGCGAGCGCGCCTATGATCTGGCGCGCCGTGCCATCGCAGATGGTAAGCCGGACTTGCCAGCGCTTGACCCGAGACCCGTTTTTATCGAACGCTTAGAACTGGATTCGGTGAGAGAAGACTCGGCGGATTTCACCGTTGCCTGCGGCAAGGGTACCTATATCCGCTCGCTGGCTCGTGATATTGCCCTCGCCGCCGGTACTGTCGGCCATGTCAGTCGTCTGCGGCGGCTTTCCGTAGGGCCGTTTGACGAGAAAGATGCGATTTCACTGGCTTTTTTTGAAAGGCTGGAGCATAGTTCGGCCGCTTTCGAGCATCTGAAGTCTGTAACGAGTGCGCTGGACGACATCCCGGCGGTTCCCGTTGCGGCGGAAGAGGCAGCAAAACTCCGTCACGGACAAACCCTGCCCGCACTTGGCCATTCGGCGCAAGCGCGTTTTGCAGCGGTCGTAGCGTCTGAAGTCGGCGTCGCGCTCGCCGGCAGTGTGCCTGTCGCGTTGGTAACGGTTCGATCCGGCCAGTTGCAGCCGCTGCGTGTGTTCAATCTTTGATCCATGGCCGTCTAACAGGGTGGATATGGATGAAACCAAAGGAGGTTTCGATGTCGATTACAAGTGAACGTACTGCAGAGCTGGTCAAGGAATTTGGCAAGTCGGAGAATGACTCAGGTTCAGCTGCTGTGCAGGTTGCTATTTTGACTGAGCGCATCGTGAATTTGACCGAGCATCTGAAGACGCATAAAAAGGATTTTGGCTCTCGCCGCGGCCTTTTGTCGATGGTGGGTCAGCGCCGTAACTTGCTTGATTATATCAAGGCTGGTGAGGAGTCTGCCTATCAGGAGTTGATTGCGCGCCTTGGCCTGCGCCGCTAGGCAGCGCTGACCCGAACATTGCATGCCGCCCTGCCGCCCCACGGGTGGCGGGCCCTTTTAAGTGCAAAAAAGAAACTTCACTCCGGATCACCACTACGGGTTGCCACATTTCCTGTTTGCATTTTGTAGGGTCACGTGCCACAACATCGCCGAGATAAGAAGACTAGAAACTATAGCCCGGGCCCGGACGAGATGTTAGGGGGGCCCAAACGATCATGATGCGGACCGAGCGTCGATCGCCATACCCCCAAAACCATCGCTTGCTCTTGCCGCATGACTGTTAAATGTCACCGGCTCCATTTATTTTGGAACCCGTCCCTACCGGCATGATGATGATGAAAGAGACATAAAACCAATGTTTAAGATTTTCCGGAAAGAACTGGACTGGAACGGCACGCCGCTTGTTATGGAAACAGGTAAAGTTGCACGTCAGGCCGACGGCGCCGTTATGGTCAGCCTTGGCGAAACCACAGTACTCTGTACCGCAGTTGCGGCACACAGCCCGCGGCCAGGACAGGATTTCTTTCCTCTGACGGTGAATTACCAGGAAAAGGCATTCGCCGCGGGCAAGATCCCGGGAGGCTTCTTCAAACGCGAAGGTCGACCATCTGAAAATGAAACCCTTGTCAGCCGTCTGATTGACCGGCCAATCCGGCCACTGTTCCCGTCCTCGTTCAAATGCGAGACACAGGTTATCTGTACTGTTCTGGCACATGACATGGAAAATAACCCAGATATTGCCGCAATGATTGGTGCCTCGGCAGCGCTCTGCCTGTCAGGTGTGCCGTTCTTTGGCCCGATTGCGGCAGCGCGCGTCGGCTGGATTGACGGCGCATATGTGCTTAACCCGACAGTGGCGCAGATGGATGAGACAGCGCTTGATTTGGTGGTTGCCGGAACGCAAGAAGGCGTTCTGATGGTGGAATCAGAAGCGCAGGAGCTGGCCGAAGAGATTATGCTCGGCGCTGTGAATTATGGCCATGAAGCTATGCGGCCAGTCATCGATGCGATCATAGAGCTTGCTGAATCCTGTGCAAAAGAACCACGCGCTCTGCCGGAAGAGCCGTCAGAAACTGGCGAAATCAGAGCCGCCATTGACGGTTTTGATAATAAGTTTGCTGCCGCCTACAAACTGGCTGACAAGACCGAACGCCAGACTGCGCTTGGCGAGGTCCGCACCGCTGTGAAGGAAAAACTTGGCGAAGATTATGACCAGGTGCTAGTGGGCAGCCTGATCAAGGCAAAGGAAGCCGATATTGTGCGCGGGTCGATTTTGAAGACCGGACAGCGCATTGACGGGCGCGACACCAAGACGGTGCGCCAGATTGTGTCCGAAGCTGGCTTCCTGCCACGCGCCCACGGATCGTCGCTGTTCACTCGTGGTGAAACCCAGGCCATGGTTGTTGCCACGCTTGGCACTGGCCAAGATGAACAGATCATCGATGCGCTGGTTGGCGAGAGCCGCTCGAACTTTATGCTGCATTATAACTTCCCGCCCTATTCGGTCGGCGAAGCGGGCCGTGTCGGCTCACCGGGACGCCGTGAAATCGGCCATGGTAAGCTGGCCTGGCGCGCACTTCGTCCGCTGCTGCCAGCAAAGGATGATTTCCCATATACCATCCGCCTTGTGTCCGAGATCACCGAATCAAACGGGTCTTCCTCGATGGCGACAGTATGTGGTGGTTCGCTGGCACTGATGGATGCGGGTGTGCCTTTGGAACGCCCGGTGGCCGGTATTGCCATGGGGCTGATCAAGGAAGGTAATGATTTTGCAGTCCTGTCGGACATCCTTGGTGATGAGGATCATCTTGGCGATATGGATTTCAAGGTTGCCGGCTCGAAAGAGGGCGTGACCTCGCTGCAGATGGACATTAAGATCACATCGATCACGCCGGAGATTATGCAGATTGCTTTGGATCAGGCGAAGGATGGCCGGATTCATATCCTTGGTGAAATGGCGAAGGCACTGACTTCGGCGCGTGACGGTCTGGCGGACAGCGCACCAAAGATCACTACCCTGTCGATCCCTGTCGACAAGATACGCGACATCATCGGTCCAGGCGGCAAGATCATTCGTGAAATCTGCGAAGTGACCGGCGCAAAGATCGATATTGACGATGATGGCACCGTCAAAGTCGCGGCCGTCACCGGTGAGTCAGGTGAGGCAGCTGTTGCGCGCATCCGCGACATCGTGGCCGAGCCCGAGCTGGGTGTGATCTATAACGGCAAGGTTGTGAAGACTGTCGATTTTGGCGCCTTCGTAAACTTCCTCGGGGCGAAGGACGGTCTAGTCCACATCTCTGAACTGCAGGATGGCCGGACTGAAAAGACCACCGACATCTGCAAGGAAGGCGAGATGGTCAAGGTCAAGGTCATCGGGTTTGATGATCGTGGCAAGGTCAAGCTGTCGATGAAGCGCGTCGATCAGGAGACTGGTGCCGATCTCGAAGTGGAAAGTGCTGAATAGTATTTCCCGTCACTAGATATGAAACGGGGCGGCTTTCGGGCTGCCCCTTTTTTACCTGATGTTCGCCGTCAGTCAGGGTGCTATTCAATGTCTTCCGGTGGAGTGGCGATGGTGTTGAAGCCGCCATCGACAAAATGCACCTCGCCGGTCACACCCGAGGACAGGCCCGATATCAGATAGAGGCCGGACCGGCCAACCTCGTTGATATCCGGATTGCGACCCAGCGGGGCGGCGGTTTCGGCATGGCGGTAAATATGGCGTGCACCGGTGATGGCCGCGCCAGCCAGCGTCTTCATCGGGCCCGCCGAGAGGGCGTTTACCCGTATGTTCTGGCCACCAAGATCAACCGCCAGATAGCGTACCGATGATTCCAGCGCGGCCTTGGCCACTCCCATGACATTATAATTAGGTGATATCCGCTGTGCACCGATATAGCTTAGTGTCAGCAACGCACCGCCATCCGGCATCATCTGGCGGGCAGCCTGTGCGACCTCGGTAAAGGAAAACGCCGAGACCATCATTGTGTCATGGAAATTGCGGCGGCTGGTGTTGAAATAACCGCCTTTCAGCTCGTTCTTGTCTGAAAAGGCGAGTGCATGAACAACAAAATCAACGCGCGACCAATGACCAGCAAGCCAGTCAAAGGCCCCTTTGACCGCGCCTTCATGCGCCACATCACATTCCACCATCAGATCAGAGCCGACAGACTCTGCCAATGGTCGTAACCGCTTTCCAAACCCCTCCATCTGATAAGTGAAGGCAAGTTCAGCACCTTGCTGCGCCGCCGCAGCTGCAATGCCCCAGGCGCTGGAGCGCTCATTCGCAACCCCCATGATGAGACCACGCTTTCCTACAAGCAGGCCGGTCATCATGTTAAACCTTCCGCAGGACAAGGGTGGCGTTGGTGCCGCCGAAGCCGAAAGAATTCGAGAGTGCAAGGTTGATCGTAGCGCCGTCTACCCTTTCGGACGGCACCGGGATGTTGCCGATGGCGGGGTCGGGGTTCTCGATATTCGCCGAGGCTGCGATGAAGCCCTCCTTCATCATGATCATGGTGTAGATGGCTTCCTGCACGCCCGTCGCACCAAGTGAATGTCCGGTCAATGACTTTGTGGATGTCACGGTCGGCAGATAGCCGCGCGGGCCAAATACTTCACGCACCGCATCCAGTTCCTTAACATCACCAACCGGCGTTGATGTGCCGTGGGCATTAATATAGTCAACCCTGTCTGTAATGGCTTTGCCGTTGAAACCGGCCAGCGCCAGCTCCATGCACCGCACCGCGCCTTCGCCGGACGGGGCGACCATGTCGTGCCCGTCGGAATTCGCGCCATAGCCAACGACCTCGGCATGGACAGTGGCCCCGCGGGCCAGTGCATGATCCATGTCCTCGAGCACGACCATACCGCCGCCGCCCGCAATAACAAAGCCGTCACGGTCGGCATCATAGGCGCGTGAGGCGCGCTCTGGCGTGTCGTTATATTTGGACGACATGGCACCCATCGCGTCGAACAGGACAGAAAGGGTCCAGTGAAGCTCCTCTCCGCCGCCGGCGAACACGATGTCCTGGCTGCCATTACGGATCGCATCGACGCCCGATGAAATGCAATGTGCTGAGGTTGAACAGGCTGAAGTGATGGAAAAATTCAGCCCCTTGATCTTGAAGAAGGTGGCGATGCAGGCAGACACGGTCGACGACATGCAGCGCGGCACCATATAGGGGCCAACCCGTTTGGGTCCCTTTTCGCGTGTGGTGTCAAACGCGGTCAGCATGTTGGCGGTCGATGGCCCTCCAGATCCTGCAATCAGGCCGGTGCGCGGGTTGGACACCTGATCTTCGGTCAGGCCAGCATCAGCAATCGCTTGTTCCATCGACAGCACGGCATAGGCAGCCCCCTCACCCATGAAACGCATCTGTTTGCGATCAATATGTTCTGCCACGTCCATTTTTACTGTGCCGTGGATCTGACTACGAAAGCCAAGCTCTGCATATTCCGTCGCTTGAACGATCCCGGACCGTCCTTCACGCAGGGAATCCGTAACCTCAGCAACATTATTGCCGATGGATGACACAATACCGATACCCGTAATGGCAACGCGGCGCATGATTAGCCCTCCTCGGATTTGAACAAGCCAACACGGATGTCGTTGGCCTCAAAGACGGTGTCGCCATCACAGATAACGCGGCCATCGGCAATACCCATGATCAAGCGTCGCAGGATGACGCGTTTCATGTCGATTTCAAAGGTCACAAGCTTGTTGGTCGGCAGGATCTGTCCGGTGAATTTCACCTCACCGACTGACAGCGCTCGTCCGCGGCCTTCACCGCCGGCCCAGCCGAGGAAAAACCCGACCAGCTGCCACAAGGCATCCATGCCGAGGCAGCCCGGCATAACCGGATCACCCTCAAAATGGCAGGGAAAAAACCAAAGGTCCGGCTTGATGTCGAATTCCGCCTTGATTTCACCCTTCTCATGCGGTCCGCCATTATCCGAGATATGCGTGATACGATTGCACATCAGCATGGGTGGCAGCGGCAGCTGCGGGTTGCCTGGCCCAAACATTTCGCCTTTCGCACAGCGGATTAGATCGTTATAGCTGAAAGCATTCTGGTGCATTGGCGACATGTCATCTTCCTTGCAATCCTTTAGGGGTGTTCTTTATCGCCGCTGCCATCTGGCCCTGCCGGTGCGGCTTCACTTCGGACCCACAAAAAAGCACGGAATGGTCGGTTGCGCCAAGGGCTTATTGACAAGATGAGCGCAACCGACCATTTTCTTGTCACTATGAGTGATGTAGTTAAATCACCGTCATCCAAGGATCAGCCTGCTGATCTTGTTGCGCGTTTGCGCAAGGCAGGCCTGCGGCCGACCCGCCAGCGCTTGGCACTTGGCGCTTTGTTGCTTGATGGGCGGCACCGTCACGTATCAGCGGACAGTTTGACCCGAGAAATACGCGATAGCGGCACCCAGATGGCGCTCGGCACTGTTTACAACACCCTGAATCAGTTTACAGATGCAGGGCTCCTCCGCCGGGTGACAGTGCATAATGAACATAGTGTGTTCGATACGAACACGAACCATCACCATCATTTTTATGATGTCGAACAAGACCGGCTCTACGACATCCCGGCTGAGAAGGTGCAGCTTGCCCTCATGCCGGATGTGCCCGAAGGCCACAATATCGAGTCAGTTAACGTGCTGATCCACATTTCACCGCAACATCACTGACGATGACGCGCCCATGTGCTTGCTTAATATGGCACCCTGTTTAGTTTAAAATCATTTCAATCAGCTTGACCTGTCCGGCAGCGCTCCATAGACTTGGCCTTGAGTGATACGGGCCTTCATTTGCTATGCGGCAATGTAGGCTACCTTTCAATGCGGAGAGAGGCATGAACGAACAAAACAAATGTCCCGTGATGCATGGCGGCATCAAACATACCACTTTTGGCGTCCGGTCGAACCGTGACTGGTGGCCCAAGCAGCTCAACCTGAAGATTCTTCACCAGAATTCCGCTCTGTCGAATCCGATGGGACACGATTTCAATTATGCTGAGGCCTTCAAGACGGTTGATCTTGAAGCTCTGCGCAAGGATCTGTTCGGTCTGATGACGGATTCACAAGAATGGTGGCCTGCTGATTATGGCCATTATGGGCCATTCTTCATCCGCATGGCATGGCATAGCGCCGGCACATATCGGACTGGTGACGGCCGCGGCGGCGCCGGTGCAGGTACGCTGCGTTTTGCCCCACTAAACAGCTGGCCAGACAATACGAATCTCGACAAAGCACGTCGTCTTCTGTGGCCAATCAAGCAGAAATATGGCGATGCGCTTTCCTGGGCCGACCTGATGGTCTTTACCGGCAACTGCGCGCTGGAATCGATGGGGTTCAAGACATTCGGCTTCTCTGGCGGACGCGTGGATGTGTTTGAGCCGGAAGAAGACATCTATTGGGGCACTGAGGACACTTGGCTTGATGACAAGCGGTATACTGGTGACCGAGAGCTTGAAAACCCGCTTGCGGCTGTTCAAATGGGTCTGATTTATGTCAACCCAGAAGGCCCGAACGGAAAGCCTGATGCGATGGCTTCGGCCCGTGATATCCGCGAGACCTTTGCGCGGATGGCAATGAATGATGAAGAAACCGTTGCACTTGTTGCGGGTGGCCATACCTTTGGCAAGACGCATGGTGCCGGTGACGCTGGCCTTGTTGGTGCTGAGCCGGAAGGTGCCAGCATTCAGGAACAGGGTCTTGGCTGGCATAGTGATTTTGGCTCCGGTAAGGGTGTCGACACAATCACCAGCGGTCTTGAGGGTGCTTGGACGCCAAACCCGATAAAATGGGATAATGGTTATTTTGACATGCTGTTTGGCTATGAGTGGGAACTGACAAAGAGTCCCGCCGGCGCCTATCAGTGGACTCCTACAGATGCATCTGCGGGCGATCTCGTGCCGGATGCACATGACCCTGATCGGCGTCATGCACCAATGATGGCAACAACCGATATCGCAATGCGCACCGATCCGGCTTATCTGGAAATTTCCCGCCGGTTCCATGCAAACCTTGATGAGTTCGCAGATGCATTTGCGCGCGCTTGGTTTAAGCTGACGCACCGCGATATGGGGCCGAAGAGCCGCTATGTTGGCAGTGAGGTGCCGGCTGAAGACCTGATCTGGCAAGATCCGATCCCGGCAACAGATCATGCCTTGATCGATGATGCCGATGTTGCATCGTTGAAGGCAGATATCGTTGCTACCGGACTGTCAGTATCGGCGCTGGTTGGTGCGGCATGGGCGTCAGCGGCGACCTATCGCGGGTCTGACAAGCGTGGCGGCGCTAACGGCGCGCGCTTGCGTTTGACCCCGCAGCGTGACTGGGCCGTGAACCAACCGGTACAGCTTGGCAAGGTGCTTGATGCGCTTGGCGGTGTACAATCTGCCTTCAATACAGGGCAGGCGAATGGCAAGCAGGTATCGATGGCTGATCTCATTGTGCTTGGCGGCGCTGCCGCCATTGAAGAAGCAGCACGGCGTGCCGGTCATGATGTCACTGTGCCGTTCACTGTCGGTCGTGGTGACGCCGCCCAGGAGCAGACGGACATTGACAGTTTTGCGGTGCTGGAACCTTTGGCTGACGGTTTCCGTAACTATTTGCAGTCGGATTTCATTGTATCCGCTGAGGAGCTACTGCTTGACAAAGCGCATCTGATGACGCTGACCGCACCAGAAATGACTGCACTTGTTGGGGGCATGCGTGTGCTTGATGCCAACACTGATGGTATGAAACATGGCGTCTTCACGGACCGACCAGAAACGCTGACAAACGACTTCTTTGTAAACCTGCTGGATATGGGCGCCGAATGGAAGCCTGTATCCGAGGCTGAGGATGTATTTGAAGCTGTCGATCGCAAGAGCGGCAAGGTAAAATGGACTGGTACCCGCGTTGATCTGATCTTTGGTTCAAACTCCCAGCTGCGGGCCCTCGCTGAGGTCTATGCCTGTAATGGGTCTGAAGCGCATTTTGTCAGTGACTTTGTGTCTGCCTGGTCAAAGGTGATGGATCTTGACCGGTTTGATCTGGCCTGATACGTCGTCTGGGCCTTTGTAGCCCGTCATAGCCCATGTCAACGCCCCGGTTTTCCGGGGCGTTTTCTTTCGGGGTGTTATTTAAGTACTTCGCCATCAAGAAGGCCCCAGAGGGCGGTGCGTGTCATCCACCCACGCAGGTCGCCAGATGCCACCTTGCACCATTGTGTGGGGCAGGATTGGAGTTCTAGAAGGGCACCGCGCTCAGCGACAGCAACTAGCGGTGACTCATCACTGGGCTTTGCATAGATTCGGGCAGACCCGTCAGTGACTAGTGCAAAACGGCGCAGTGATACCACAGACTGATGCATCCACCCGGTATCACCCTTGTGGTCAACCACCTTGCGCCAGACCTCGAATTCTGCCTCGACGCGCAATGGCAGTCCCATCCGTTGGTAATGCCATGTAACCGGATATTCCAGCCCCGGCCCGGCGCGCATGTTCACATCATTGGATTTGAGTGTGACAAAACGTGGCACCTTCAGGCCGCTTCCGCGCAGCGTGAGCCGTGCTTCCTGCCCATCAGTAGCGGCAAATGCTTGGTCAGGCATGATGATGTTTACAGGTAGCAAGGCTGTCAGCAAAGCCGTCAATGCCAGTAAGCGTAATGTGCAGGTGTCAAAACATTTTTTCATATGGCTGCGGTTCTGGTACTGTACCGTCCATGTTCGGTCATGATTGACGCGGATGGCAGCACCGTACAGATTGTAACCTATTATGTTTTTTTTGGCGGCGCCAGCGAAGGCTTGTAACAGTCTTATCGAAGAGTGAGCAGAATGAATCAGAAGAAACCAGTTGTTTTCCTGACGCGAAGACTTCCGGAATCAACCGAAACGCGCATGCGCGAACTTTTTGATGCCCGTCTACGCGAGGAAGACACACCCCTTGCACATGCTGAGCTTTGCGCTGCAGTCAAAACAGCTGATGTTCTTGTCCCAACCGTGACGGATCGAATAGATGCGGATGTGGTTGCGGCGTCAGGCGACCAACTGAAGCTGATTGCCTCATTTGGCACCGGCGTTGACCATATCGACCTCGCGGCGGCAAAGGCACGTGGCATTACCGTGACCAACACCCCTGGCGTTTTGACTGAAGATACTGCGGATGTCGCTATGGCGCTGATGCTCGCCGTGCCGCGGCGGATCGCCGAGGGTGATAAGGTTGCTCGTTCGGGTGGGTGGACGGGCTGGGCGCCTACCGGCATGCTGGGACATCGCATTAATGGCAAGCGGCTTGGTATTGTGGGTATGGGTCGGATTGGTACGGCGGTTGCACGCCGCGCACGCGGATTTGGGCTCAGCATCCATTATCACAATCGCAAGCCCGTGCATTCGGAAACCGAGGCCGAGCTGGAAGCCACTTTTTGGGAATCGTTGGATCAAATGCTGGGCCGCGTCGATATCGTTTCGGTAAACTGTCCGCATACGCCGGCAACGAGCAAGCTTCTTACTCGCAAGCTGTTGTCGATGATGCAACCTTCGGCCTATCTGGTGAACACATCGCGCGGCGAGGTAATTGACGAGATTGCGCTGGCAGATTTGCTGGCAAGTCGCCAGATCGCGGGTGCTGGCCTTGATGTTTATGAGAATGAACCTGACATCACTGCGGCCCTGATTGGGCTGCCAAATGTTGTATTGCTTCCACATATTGGGTCGGCGACCATCGAAGGTCGGCTGGAAATGGGCGACAAGGTCATTATTAATATCCAGACATTCTGGGACGGCCATACTCCGCGCGACCGGGTAATCGAAGCGATGCTCTAGGCTGCAGTTCCGCAGATAGCACAGTCTGCACGTCGCGCAGTCGCAATATCCATAAAGCGGCTGTTCCTGCCATCAAACAGCAGAAGATGACCCGTCAAGCTGGTTCCGACGCCGAGAATTAGCTTGACCGCCTCTAGCGCCTGAAGGCTGCCAATCACGCCTGTTATCGGACCCAGAATGCCAGCTTCCGAGCATCCCGGTGCAACGCTGGCATCTGGCGCATCGGGGAACACACAGCAGTAACAAGGGGTATGTTCGAAGCCCTCAACACTGCTTTGAAACACAGCGATCTGGCCTTCGGTACGCACAGCACCGCCAAAGACCAGCGGTCGCTCCAGCCGATGCGCGGCCACCCCAAGCAAAAACCGTGTCTGGGCATTATCTGTGCAGTCAACAACAAGGTCATGCTCTGTCACCAGCGCATCGACGTTATCCGCAGCAAGCCGCGCCTGTATGGGCAGCACCTGCATTGTCGGGTTCAGCGCCTTCATCGCCTGTGCGGCTTGCTCGACCTTTGGCGTGCCGACGCTGCCGGTTGTGTGCAAAATCTGCCGATTCAGATTACTGATCTCAATCTGTTCATCATCAATGATGGTTACATGCCCGATGCCGGCTGCTGCTAGATAGAAACCAGCGGGTGACCCGAGACCACCAGCGCCTACCAGAAGAACATGCGCTGCCAGGAGGCGTTCCTGACCCTCTTCACCAATATCGGGTATGATAGCCTGACGGGCATAACGTTCAAGATCAGCGTCATTCAACATTGATCATGCCTCACAAATGATCACGAACCGGTAGATCCAAACCCGCCACCGCCCCGCGAGGTGTCTGTCAGCTCCACTGCGGATTCGATGTGGCACCTTGTAACTGGCGCGATGACCATTTGCGCTATACGCATGCCGCGGCTGACTACAAAATCCTTGTCGCCTAGATTAACCAGTATCACCTTAACCTCGCCGCGATAATCGCTATCAACCGTTCCTGGTGCGTTGGCAAGGGAAATCCCATTTCTAAGTGCCAAACCAGACCTTGGTCGCAGCTGCACCTCAAATCCGGGGTCGATGGCCATGGCCAGCCCGGTTGGCACCGCGATACGGGCTGCCGGCGACAGAATCAGATCTTTATCCGGTGCAGCGCAGATGTCCATGCCGGCTGCGCCTTCGGTGGCATAGGCTGGCATGGGGATGTCCTTGCCATGCGGCAATCGCATGATGCGTATGACAGGGCGGGTCATGCGAAATGCGCCTCGACCCGATCCGCCAGCCGCGTGGCAAGTGCAGATTTGGGCATTTCTGGCCAGTTTTCATGCTTGTTGCCTGCCAAAAAAATCGCGCTATTGCTGTCGCTGTTGAACACCGAGCTTCCGTCAGCGCGGGTCACAGCATTGGCAACTAGCCAATCGCAACCCTTACGCGCCAATTTTGCGGTAGCGTTGGCCTGAAGATTTTCCGCCTCGGCTGCAAAGCCAATAACAAGCCGGGGGCGGCGGCTATGCCGCGACAGTATGGCTAGAATGTCTGGATTCTCGACAAGCTGCAAATGTGGTGTTACGTCCTCTTGCTTTTTCAGCTTCCCGGCCGGCTGTCTGCAGCCGTTGCCGGGTTTTACTCGCCAGTCGGCGACAGCAGCAGCACAGACTGCGATGTCAGCAGGCAGTGCCGCCTCACAGGCGGCTAGCATCTCACGGGCTGTTTCCACTGCAATGTGAGTAACATCTGCTGGTGGCTGTCGGTCAACTGGTCCGCTGACGAGGGTGACTTTTGCGCCGCGCGCTGCCAATGCAGCGGCAATGGCATGTCCCTGCTTGCCGGATGACCGGTTGGCGATATAGCGAACGGAATCAATCGACTCTACCGTTGGTCCAGATGTGACAAGCGCGTGCCGCCCGGCCAGTGCCCCATCTTGACGAAACAGCTGGGCTATAACGGAGGTAACTATTTCCTCTGGCTGACTTAGTCGGCCGGTGCCTTCCTCACCGCAAGCCATATTGCCATCATCCGGCCCGATCATCTCAACCCCACGACGCATCAGTTTGGCATAATTCGCTTGCGTGGCGACATGACCCCACATCACTGGATTCATTGCTGGAGCCATCATGACCGGTGCCGTTGTTGCCAGCAGGATGGTGCTTGCCAAATCATCGGCAATTCCAGTTGCCAAACGCGCCATTAAATTTGCTGTCGCTGGCACCACCAGTACCATATCGGCCTCGCGGGCGAGGCGAATATGGCCCATTTCTTCCTCATCGGTCAGCGAAAACAGATCTGTGTAGGCGTTCTCACCAGTCAGAGCGGCAAGGCTCAGCGGGGTAATAAATTCGCAGGCTGAACGCGTCATGACGCCGGTTACTCTGATCTTGTGGTCCTGAAGACGGCGCGCAACCTCTAGTGCTTTATAGGCAGCAATGCCGCCGCCGACGATCAAAAGTACGCGCTTACTGTCAACTGACCGGCGGCAATTGTCCGCGACAGGGAATTGCTGTCCAGTAATTTCTAGGCGCGAGGGATCAACGCGGTACCCTCTTGCCCGAAGCGCCTCGCAAACAGGGCCCGCTGCGCGTTGCGGCAGCTCATTGCGAGCCAGATAATTGCTGACTGCGCTTGCACCCACACCTAGCAGTGCCTGCAACGCTTCGCGTCCGCCAAGTGCCGTTATGATAGTTTTGACGTCATGATTTTTCATGAATTCACCAAAAAATTGAATATTTGTGAATTTATGTGAAAAGGCTGAGAAGCGCAAGTGCAAGTGCAAGGCAGGACAGCGCGGTCGGCAGAAGTATGCGTGGTGTGGGTTCCGATTGCGTCTTCTTCGTCTCCAGCGCATCGAGAATCTGCGGCAGCCGGGACGCAATGGCCAGAGCCTGCTTTACCGCTACCTCGACCTGTCTGCCAAGACTGGCTTGTTCCTGCATCCAGCTGGCCGCCAACGGTCGCGCTAATGTCCACATGTCTGCTTCGGGATTGAGTTGACGCGCCACCCCCTCGGCCATCATCATGGTTTTTTGCAGCAGATTGAACTGCGGCTGCACTTCAATGGAAAACCGTGTTGAAAGTTGGAAAATCTGCCCAAGCACATTCCCCAGTGAAACCTCGCCAAGGGGTTTGCCCATTACCGGATCTGCCACTGCTCGCACTGATTGCGCAAATGCTGCAAGGGATACGTCTTTGCCCAGCATGCCGGCATCGGCATGCAGCTGCGCAACACGGTCATAATCGCGGTCCAGAACAGCGGTCAGGAGGCGTGATAGGAACAACCGGTCGGTGAAGTCAAGCTGCCCCATAATTCCAAAATCAATGGGGACGAGCGTACCGTCAGCTGCAATAAAGATGTTTCCAGGATGCATATCGGCATGAAAAAAACCGTCACGAAAGACTTGGTTGAAGAAACAGCGGGCTGCAACCTCGGTGATTTTGCCGATGTCATGGCCGGCAGCTTCTAGGCCAGCCACATCATCGATACGAATGCCGTCGATCCATTCGATAACCAGCATTTCCGATGTGGTATGTTCAAGGTCAACCCACGGAATATGTATACCAGCATCTGTGTCCATATTGTCGGCTAGCTTGCCGGCTGCAGCGGACTCCAGCCGCAGATCCAGCTCCATTTCCGAAATCAGTGTGAATTGGTCAACGGCGGTTACAAGTTTCAGCCGGCGCAGATCGGGCGCCACCCATTCCATGATGCGCGCCAGCGCATAAAATAGGCTTGTATCAGCCTGCATCCGCCGATGGATGCCGGGGCGTAATAGCTTTACTGCAACATGCCGCCCATCGAGCAATTGCGCCGAATGCACTTGTGCAATTGATGCAGCCGCTACTGGATCAGGGTCAAATTGCGCGAACACGCTGTCGGCCGGCATGCCAAGGGCAGATTCAATCTGTTCGCGGGCGCGGCGTGAACTGAATGGTGGTAGACGGTCCTGGAGCTGACTGAGTGACAGCGCCATTTCGGGGCCAATCAGATCAGAACGCGTCGACAGTGCCTGTCCGAATTTGATAAAGCCGGGTCCAAGCCTGATAAGGGCCTCGGCGAGGGCGGCGCCGGCATCAGCACGAGCGCTGCGCGATCGGATAAGCCGGTCGGCCAGAGTGCAGATCTGGCGCAACCAGCTTGGAAGCAATGTCAACCGCGCCAGATGACCAAGTGTGCCAGCACGCCCAAGATGCCAGCCGATCACTGGCAGGCGCAAAAGTGCCAGAATCATCTGAATGCCCGAAACCCGCATCAGTCCATTTTCCATCCGGAATGAATGCAGGCGATGCCGCCGGAAAGGCGCCGCACTCGCACCTGAGCAAAACCAGACGTAGCAAACATATCAGCCAGGATCTCAGGTGCCGGAAAGGTGCGGATGGACTCGACCAGATAGCGATAGCTGGCAGAATCACCGGCCACCAATTGCCCTAAGCGTGGCAACACATTGAAAGACCAGCCGTCATAGAGACGTGCCAGCATGGTATTGCTGACATGCGAGAATTCAAGACACAGAAAGCGCCCGCCGGTCCGCAAAATCCGATAGGCTTCCGAGATCGCAGTATCCCGGTCCGTCACATTACGAAGGCCAAAGGCGATAGTTACAACATCGGCACTGGCGCTGTTAAAAGGCAGCGTCTCGGCATTGCCGGCACACCAGCGCAAACGATTACCAACTCGTAGCATGTCGCGTCTTTGCCGGCCGGCGGACAGCATTGCCTCATTGATGTCACAGACAATGGCATCGCCACCGCCAGCATTTAGAAACCGTAGGCTGATATCGCCGGTGCCGCCTGCTAGATCGATTAGTGTCTGGCCGGGTTGCGGTGCGATCCAGTCGATCAATGTCGCCTTCCAAAGTCGATGCACACCGCCGCTCATCAAATCGTTCATCAGATCATATCGTGTGGCCACGGAATCAAATACATGGCGCACCATGCCGCGTTTGGCTGCGCGACGCACCGTCCGGTACCCGAAGTCGACTACCGCTTCATCGGCGCTGTGGTTATTATGTCTCTGGTCAGTCATCTTGCACGCTGTTTATAGTTTGTCCGCGCGGAGTGGATTGTTCGCCATTGATACAGTAAAGATAATGAAAGGTCACATGATTATGCGCCACTGGCGAGGTTCCGATTGCCGCAATAGGGGAGCATTGCATGCCTGAGTTGCCAGAGGTTGAAACCGTCAGGCGGGCCCTTGTTCCAGTGATGGAAGGACGGCGCATTCTGTCCGCGCAAGTAAACCGCTCTGATTTGCGATGGCCCCTGCCAGACCGGTTGGCTGAACGGCTTGCAGGGCGGGTTGTCGGCGG
>MDTC01005245.1_pt1 | contig 37277 bp, 31 predicted proteins | sample 811181 | NCBI WGS metagenome assembly MDTC01 (sample SAMN05326644, study PRJNA326480) | marine metagenome | isolation source: seawater | place: Pacific Ocean: North | collected 2011
CTGTGACATTATATAATTTTTTTGATTTTTATAATGTGGGAGACCGCACGCAACATCCTCATTCTTATTCATTTTTTCTTCTATTTGTTTAAACATTTCATATCCTTTGATTGAAACTAAATTCCCATGCCCATTATTTGGAAACTCCTTTTTAATAATTTCATTCAAGTAATTAATAAAACCAATACATTCATTTTCATTATAGTAATAATATTTATCTTTTAGCTTATTAATACAATATGATGGATCAAACACCTCCCCATCTATTTCAAGAACAAAATGTTTATCAACAATTACTGTCTCCAAATTCTCATTATATCCTGTACACATACATGCTTTCGCTTTCGCACCTGTTATTTTACTATCCCTCAAAATATCCAATAGGAGCTGAGTATTTGCCATACATTGCCTTTCTACATTATTTCCCTTTTGATACTGGCACATACATTCTAAAAGGGCCGAGACCAGATGTTTTTCTGTATCCTTCATGGTTTAATAAGTTTGAATACTTATTTCTTATTATTTCAAATTTTTAATTATTTAATGTTGAATTATTATCTAAATATGGATTATCACATATCCCATATTCACTTGGAGAGTAAATACCTTGTGCGACTAATAATCCAGTTGAACCACCAACTACAACAAGTGTAATGATCCATCCAAAGAATACTTTCCAAGCAATTTTCCAATTAATCCCAGAACATCCTCGGAAATCTTCTAAAGAAGCGACACCCATTGTTGCTCCAACTTGACAGTGTGTAGTTGATAATGGAATTCCTAGTCGGCTCCCTATAATTATAATTATAGCAGAACCCAATTCAATTGAAAACCCTCTACTAGGTGTAATACATGATAACTTCACACCTATCGCACGTATTATCTTATATCCATACAGGAATAACCCCATTGATATACCCAAACCACCCATAGCTAATATAGCGTATCCATATTTATCCATCTCTACTTTATTGGATAATTCTCCATCATTCACGTAGATAGATACAATAGCAGCATATGGACCAATCGCATTCGCAACATCATTTGCCCCATGACTAAATGAATCACATACAGCAGTAAATACCTGGAGATATTTAAAACTCTCTTCAGTTTTTTCATCAAACTTTTCACAATTATCATGGATATCTTTCACATTATCTACTTTAAGGTCATCTATATCATAATTAATATTATCTTTGACTTTACCCACTATTTTAAGTATTCCTTTTTTATCCTTTACCTCCGTTGTATTATTTACAGGTATTATATCTTCACCTCTACATTCTAACCTTCTATTGATTCGATCTTTCATCTTTGGAATAAATGGTATTATAGACATACCTATAAATGAACCGATTCCTAATGAAATTAATAATGCTGTTAATGGTTCAATATCATCTAAATCTATTCCTTTCCCACCTTTATAAATAATAAAAAATGCATTCATTGTCAGGGTTAAAGAAACAAAGATAGGTATTGTCCAATATGATCTATCAAAACTATTTTCTTTTCTTAATACAAATGTACGTGTTAAATAAAATATGCTACCAGATACAATCGCTGAAAATACTGGAGATAAAAACCAAGATACTATGATACCAGAAACACCTCCGATCCATGGGAAAGAATCAGTCGCTTTATACCATATTACACAATCTGAACCACCCGTAACCATTGTCATCCCAATCATACCACCAACACATGAATGTGTTGTAGATACCGGCATTTCTAAATATGATGCTGTAAATAACCATGCTCCAACAGACAATAGTACACAAAAACAACCATAGATGAATATTTCAGGTGTATCTTCGAAGCATTCATAATCAGCGATACCTTTTCTTATTGTTTTAGTTACATGTGATCCCATAAGAATAGCCCCGGCACATTCAAATATTGAGGCAATTAGAACAGCACTTTTAACTGTTAGTGCTTTTGACCCGATAGATGAAGCAAATGCATTTCCCACATCATTCGCACCAATTCCCATCGCAGCAATAAAAGATGAAATACCTCCTCCAACTACAATCCATAGATAATCTGATAGCATATTTATTTCATAATAATATTATTATTCCTTTAATATCATTTAATTATCATTTAATTATCATTTTTTCTTCCATTCATTATATTTTTCTTCAAAAGCATCGAGTTCTTGCCTCCAAATATCCTTAATATCCATAGATTCAAGTTTATCATGTTCTTCTTTCTTCGAAGTAGTTTCATTACTTAAATCTTCTACTTTTTCAAGTGTGAAATTATAGATAGATAGGTTCAGTAAATAATTATATTGAGATTTAACATCTACATCTTTATCATATTCAAATATTTCATTATTTTCATAGAAAGGATATTCTAATTCCCTTAACCTATCAATGATTACAGCCTTACTCTGTTTATAAATAATAATCTCTTCATCAATTACATTCTGAATAAATCTCATCTTTGTTTCAAGGAGCATAATTTCTTTCATAAGGTTATTTAACTGGTACTCCTTCCTACGGGAATACATATTCATTCTCGTATAGTAATGTTCATCAATAATTTGATAAATAGTATCATATTTTCTAATCGTACCTGTCTTATTATACAAATGTAGATTAGAGATTGATTTATTAGATGTCAGTTTAAACTGCTCCATAATTACATCCTTTGTTTTATAGGTATTATCAAATAATACTTCATCTGAAACCTTAACTACAAACTTAACCTTCGTATCTGTTGAATGGTTTTCATAATCAAGAATCCATGAGTCTTCTTTTTGAATGACACTCTCAATATATTCCTTAAAATCATGTGTCCACTTACCAATGGGTAGTTCTGTAATAATAACCTTATCATCTTCAATCTTGTATTTCCCCTTTGTAATGAATTTTGTCATATTATTCTTTTCAACAACCTTACTAATCCTCCCTGTAAACCCCTTATAAAATGGCATCATTGAAAGATAAGGCAAACCATCCATTTTACGTCTGATGTTATTACAACAATCCATGGGGTTAAATTGAGGTATCGTAGTACTAAATCCAGTTCCAATTCCAATCATCCCATTTACAAGTACCATGGGAATAATCGGACAATACCATTTAGGTTCTACCATCATACCATCATCATTAATATAATCAAGAAGGGGTAGATCCGCCGAAGGGAATATATAATCAATCAAAGGATTTAATTGAGTATGAATATACCTTGCACTTGCTGAATCATTCCCTCCCATAATACGTGTACCAAACTGACCATTTGGTTGAAGTAGATTAATATTATTAGACCCTACAAAATTCTGAGCCATCCCTACAATCGCCCCCTGTAGAGACATTTCACCATGGTGATATGAAGCTTGTTCACTAACATAACCAGATAACTGAGCAACGCGGATTTCATTATGTAGCTTTCTTTTAAAACAGGAAAACAAGATCTTCCTCTGTGATACCTTCAAGCCATCAATACATGAACCAATTGAACGGAGGTTATCGGCATTGGAGAAATGAATTAATTCTTTATTAACGAAATCATCAATACGTGTTTCACTACAATCATAATCTAGAATTTCTTCTTCTTTATACTGTTTCAACCATTCCTTTCTTTTATCAGCTTCAGTCTTCTTAAATGCCAATTCCATTGTTTCAGTTGTTTCACCCTCAGTAATGTATTGATTCACCTTAAGGTTTCTGAAATATTCTTTCGCTTCTTTCGCAGTGGATGTCCCCAATCCCTTGTAATATTTAATATTCCATTTACCCACCATACTCTTCTCCTTCCACTGAGAATACTTAGTTAATGTATAAAACGATTTTACCTTCGTTCCATTTGTAGCCTTAATAATAGGTGTTACCATACAATTAACATAGTTCATTTCAAGTAGTTCAGGCCACTCACTATGGACAAGGTTTAGAATTAATCCCTTAATATGGGATCCATCATGATCCTGATCAGTCATAATCATAATCTTACCATACCGTAGTTGTTTAATATCTTTATATTTCTTATTAGACTCAAGTCCAATAATCTTCTTAATATTTGTAATTTCAGAATTACCCGTAACCTGTTTTATATTCGCATCTCTAACATTAAGAACTTTACCCTTCAGGGGAAATACACCATAAGCATCTCTACCGACGACAGATAATCCAGCAATAGCCATAGACTTAGCCGAATCCCCCTCAGTCAGAATCAATGTACACAAATGTGATTTACGGGTCCCCGCCCAATTAGCATCATCTAATTTTGGAATATCCCGTAGTTTATTCTTTTTTGTTCCATTTGTTTTCTTTGCTAGAGTCTTATCCTTAAAATCAGAGAACTGCATCACTTTCTCAGATAAACCACCACCATCACAAAGATTTTTAATAAACTTATCATTAATTTCTGGCTTAGAACCAAACTTAGATTTGGGTGTAATAAGTCTCTCCTTCGCCTGAGAATCAAATGAAGGATTCTCAATAATACAATTTAGATATACTGAAATATAATTCTTTACATACTTCTCCATTACATCCTTCTTATGTTTCTTCTTGATATACTTGACAACAAGTGAAGATATTAGCTTTGTAATAACATCAACATGGATACCCCCATTCGGAGTTGAAATACCATTTACGAATGATATCTGTTCAAACTTATCATTTGAAGATACAGAAACACCTAACTCCCATCGATCTGATAATTTTTCATATACCTTCTTAGTATTAGTAGGATACAATTCAATATAATCCTGAAATGATTTAATATTAACCTTCGTACCATTATAATAAACACTCACCTTATTATCAGTTATACCAGCAATATCATGGACACGCCTCTTCATAAGGGCAACCATATCCTCAGTAAATCCATCAATTTCAAACCTTTTGAAATCAGTTTTCCATGTAATCTTTGTATATGGTTTCCCCTTAAATGAAGTAATTGAAGGTTCATCCACACCTTTCATATTATCATAGAAATGTTGGGTGTATTTTTTCTTTGTAAATCTATCTCCAACCTCGATATCAAAACTATCTGAAAAGATATTAACAATCTTTGCCCCATAACCGTTCTTACCGCCAACTGTTCTCTTTTCATTTTTCTTATAATTTCCAGAGGTTAGCAACCTTCCGAAAATCAAATTAGGATTATATAGTCCGCTACTATGTTTTTCAACTTTAATAGAATCTCCATTATTAAAGATACTTACTATACCTGACTCTTTATCAACTGTAACTCTAATTTCGGTAAGGTTAACAGCTCCATCTCTATCCTTTAAACGTTCTCTTTGATCTCGAGCATTTACAATGATTTCATCAAAGCATTTATAAATTACAGGAATATATTCTGTTTCAATTATATTTATCATTTTTTCATCTGATTTCATAGTCGGAAGCATTGCAGTAATTTTTTGATCAGAACCAGCATAAGTATCGGAGTTTTCATAGATATGGGTCCTCAAATCCTTTTCTTCGTATTCATCTTCTACTGGTTTCTTTTTATTGCCTGCCATAATTATATATTTATTCTTATTATATTTTTAAATATAATTCAAATTTATATATCAAACTATAATATATGGGAAGGTATGATACAATAGATGTCTTAAAAGGAATAGCTGTAATATGTATGGTTATATTTCATATTTTCTATTTTCCAAATCAATATGGTTTCAAAGAAATAAGATATGATACAACATTACTAGGTATTATTGCTAAAGTAGCACAAGTTATATTTATAACATCTGTAGGAGTAAATTTAAGTCTTTCTAAATTATCTTCTACTGATAAAAATGAGAGTAAAAAAGAATTCAATACTAAAAGTATTATGAGAATACTAAAAATAGCTGGATTTGCTATATTTATGTCCTTATTTTCATGGTTTCTATTTGGAGAGAAATATATTAAGTTTGGGATATTACATTTTATAGCAGCGGTTTCATTAATCTTATTTAATTATGCGGACGATGTTAAAATAATACAAACACTATTTATAATCTCTTTGATTATATATTATTTAATCAAAAATGCTCCCGATTTATTTCAAAATATAAATGATAAATTATCATTTTTATTTGGATTTTATAATAAGAAATATAGATCAATAGATCACTTTTCAGTATTCCCATGGGTATCTTTAGTTCTCATCGGTATGTTTATTGGGAATCAAATATATGGTAGTAAAGGCAAAGAATATGATAATGGAATACTCAAGGGTTTAAAAGTTATAGGTAAGAATTCCCTTGAAATATATCTTGTTCATTGGATTATTTTATATATAATCTATTGTCATATATATCAAAAGTTTTGTAGAGTATCAATTTAAAAAAAAATATATTACTATAATAAATGGCTAAAGCTGCGAGAATATTAGATAAAGCTACAAGTGGTTATTTAACAGTTGGTATCATTCTACCTATTATTATTGCTATCTCATGGATTATCTTTTATATCGGCTTAGATGATAGACAGATGTCAACCAAACATTTTGGAATTATGGGTCAAATGGCTACTTCATGGGTCGTTTTAGGTGTAGCTGGTTCCTCTATTCTACCTGAAGGGTTATCTATGGTAATCTTAAGATTATTCTGGTTAACCTATGGAAGTATATTATTAATTATTTCATTTAATGGAACCCTTAAAGATAGTGCCGCGGAAAGCGAATGTATTGATTATATATCCGATGGAGCTGGTACAAATGAAAATAGATGTTCTAAAGTGGGATGTTCATCTATTTAAGAATCAAATAAACAATCAGTATCATCATCATATCCCTCTCGCATAGGCTGTTCTTCAAATATTTTAGGGTCTTCTAAAACACATGGTCTAATAAGTTTCTTCCAAATAAAGTAAATACATACAAGGCAAATAGAAGAACAAACACAACCAATTAGAGTCCCACCTAATCCTGAATATACTGCCCCCAAACCTCCATATTTTATTAAATGTTCAATACTATCTGACTTTACATTTTTCCTTCCTTTTCTACTACCTCCCATAGTGCCTGTTTTAGCTTTTATTGCTGCAGAACCTGTTTCAGCAAGTATTATTTTTGCTTCATCTGGTGTATCTTCATATAATTTGGTAGATGTCATACCACCAATTAGAGATAACATAACGATGGCTATACAAGAAGCAGCGCATGATGCTGAAAGATCTAATCCTTTATTATGTTGTTCTATAGCGGTTGAAATCGTTTGAGAACTAGATGCCACAGCATTATTACTGGCGGTTGATGAAAACATATTCTTAGCAACTTGATCAGAAAAAAGTGACATAGCCATCTCCTGATTCAACTCAATTGAACCAGAACCACTACATTGAATGTTTCCTAGTGTTATTTCCTGTTCTTGATTTGCAACCGCCCCCATATCCATAAATGTTTCAGACATTTGTTCCTGTGTATTTCTTATAGCATTCTCAATTGAACTACGTGTATAACTTGATGAGGAAGCATCATTTGATTGACCAATATTTAAACCTTCGTTAACTTGAGTTAAACGTGTTTCTAATGCCTGTGCTATATCAGCTGATATAGCAGTCCTTGTATCAGAAGACATATTGTGTAATGTTTGTAATGTTGCAGATAATTCCCCAGTCATTTTCTGATTAGCACTAAAAGAACAGTTATCGGTCATATTGATGTCTCCGACTTTAATTACTTGTGTCTGACTCATCTGAAGCCTTTGTTGTAAACTATCACGGGTTGATTGTGTATGTGTAGTAATTGCTGAATTTACTATACTACTAAGGGATGTTGAAGAAGCGGAACTTTGATTTGAACCCATATTATATTAATATATTATAAAAAAAATATATTTAGTATTTCATTAATAATCATTAAGTTATATTAAAATCTCATACCATTTCCTTTATAAGGCTATACCAATCTTTTCTAATCGCTTCTGGACGCAACTTATCAAGACATTTCCTAGCCTTAATACAATTGTCCCTCCGCTCTTCTGGTGTTAGTTTCCAAATCTTATCAACCGCTTCACTAAAATTAATTATATCCTTATCAATATCCCAATCAACATCATATGTTATAATATATTCTTTAACCTCATCAATAATTTCTTTAGGTCCATCTATATTTTGAACAATGACTGGTATCCCCCGGTCAATTGATTCACAAATCGTATATCCAAATGGTTCATAAATCCCAGTAATACAATTAACACCTACACTTTCCCAATACTTTTCTTTTACATCCTTATCTGTTGAAAATGGAACAATTTCAAGTTGATCTTTATACTCTTTCTTTAATTCACGCCAATATTCATTATCGTACTTATCATAATCTACTCCCATATTAACTACTTTCACATCTTTGTTATTTAGATAATCAACAGCCTTAATAACAAGTTCAGGCCTCTTACGAGGAACATGTCTCCCAATATACCCTAGATCATTAGATTCATAATCAATCTCTTTCTCAACATTATCAAACATTGGAGAATAACTATTATGGATTACACATGTCTTTGTTCCAAATAGATCATATCCAAATGTATTGTAATATGTCTCTTCAGCTTTACTAATAAGTACTACGCAATCTGAATTTTGAAAGATTAATTCTTGCTGATTAAAATTATTAGTATATACAGATCCAAGATTAGTAATGTTTTCCATACGAATTAAAGAATGACATACTGAAATTACATTCATATCAGGATAATATTCCTTTAACTTAATAATCGTATCAAGAGCAATCCACAAATTATTAATACAGACATCAATACCTTCAAACATCTCCTCAATTTCAGATTCATTATTAATTACTCGGATATTGGGGTATTTATCATAACACTCTTCGGGCAATTTATCATTATAAGCAAGGTAAATAGGGACCACTGTAATATTCTTGTGCCCCTCAAACATTTTCATAAAATTAACAATCCATGTAGCTACTCCCCCATAAACAATTGGAGGTATCTCATTTGTTAGTAGTCCAACGGTAATACGTTCACCACAATCTGCTTCATCACCATCACCCTCATCATCATCCTCATTATATCCGTAGTCAATCATATTATAAAATATATCATATAGTGTTTGCTCATCTATTTCATAGTATCCTACACGGCTCATTACTTTTGTAATTATCATGTTTAGCACCATAATCACATAGTTGAAGAAAGAATTAATATACAAGTATGCCATCCTTTTTAGTTTCCTTTATCTTATTGTTATTGGTTTAAATAAATATTTCAAATTTATTTTAATTGATTATAAAGTATATATAATTCACTATAATTCCATGTTAACTTTGTCGCAGAATAATATTTACCAGTATTTGGGTTAAACTGTTCTGGTAATATAAAATTACTATCTAATGACAAAATTCTCTCTAATATTTCATTTGCTATTATAATATAATCATTATTTGGATTAGATTTGGCTCGATGCATTGGAGATTTTTTATTAACAACATTCCGTTGTTTATATAATTCTAAATATACTTGTGCTAACCCCAATGAACATATAATCCATATTTGACCATCGTAATATTTATCATTCTTATAACGACCAATAAGATTAAGTGTATCATTCTTATATTTATCTCTAAAATAGTTCATTAATTCATTACATGTATGTTCTACATATTCAAATGGTATTATCTTTAAAATTTCTTTATCATAATCAATATGTGAAAATGCCAATATATTAGCAGCATCTTCATATTTAATAATTTTCCCATCCTTATCAAATGATGATATTATTGTATTTGAATTTATATGATCATTTATACTTATTTTAAGTTTATCATACACTTCTCTTATAGATGACTCAATATTATTCCCTAACCTTAATATTTTAAATTCAGACATACAATCTTTTAAAAATTTTAATTGAACTAAACGTGTGTAAAAATGCCATCCTAAATTCTCCTCCCATATATCAAAACATACCTTATCATAATTATTAATAATATATTCAACATCTTTAATAATAATAGGTCGTATCAGTTTTTCTATTAGAATATCATATCTATATTTAAAACTATTAATTATCTTTAACATTATGATTCCTCTAAGGGCGGGTCCATCATTCTGTGGTCTTCCCCAATTTCCATTAAATGGAGTACAATCCGTTTTAACCTTCGGTTCTCCTAATCCACTTTTAGTATTTAATCCCTGAACCTTTGTTTCATTTTCAAGGTAATTTATAATATACTGAAAATATTTAGCTTCATTTGTTGTATTGTATAAATCTATAAATGTTCTCATTACAAGTGCGGCATCCCGTATCCAATGGTATTTATAGGGTGGATCTTCAGAAGGGGAAGCGATAATAATACCTAAACTACTTGATGTATCTGTGTTTTCTATTATACGATTAATTATTTTTTCTCTATATATATTCGCCATAAGTATATATATTTACGGACTTTTTTTTTATAAATTATTAACCAAATGTTTTAATAATTCAATATTTCCATCATCTAATGGCTTATATAAATCATCCTTACTATAGTTATAACCATTATCTACTAAATTAAAAATAACTTTATTATCTACACCAATATTAATACATGATGTAATTATTTCATATTCTTTTGATATTAATTCTATATTATTTAATATCACATTTTCAAGAAATTCTTTATTTATATTTTTTCTTTTTATTAATGATTTAGTAAATGTCTCCTTATTTAATATAAAATCACCATCAATTAAATATGATAATATGATATAATTATTATACTCAATTGTTTTTTTTATTAGATCATTATAGTTTATTTTAGATACTCCTTTTTTATAAATATATATGAAAAGGTTATTGTAAGATTTTGCAATACAACCTATTAATAATTTCTCGTTTAGTTTTATCTTGTCAGTTGAAATAAGATAAAAAATAATATCTTCACAATTATCAAACCGATACAATACCTTTGATATTTTATTGTCAATTACATCACTTATCTTATCATAATGATAAATGATTATATAATTTAATAATTTCTTATAACATAGTTTTATTGATATATCAAATAAACAAGGTATCTCTTTAATAAATGGATTCGCAACTGAACTAGATTCCAATAATACCTTAATTATATTTACACGGTTATTCTCAGCAGCCACTATGATTGGATTTAAACTATATGTTGATGTAAATAAATAATCATGGTCTACGGTTGTCTCATTATTCATATAAAAACGATTAAATAACATATTTAAAAAATCTCCATAGTGAAAACCAAGTAAGATTATATCTAACCTATTATTTTTTATTAATTCACAAATATTAATTAGCGAAAAAGATATATTATTATCCATTAACCATTTAAATGTAGATTGTGGTACTGTTTTAATTCCACAAAAGCGACCTACTTCATTTGACCGTTTTTTACATGTATTAATGTATTCCTTATCTACATTAGTAAATAATAAAGGACTATAATCAATTGAATATTTCTTATAGGGAATATATTTCCAAGCACCAGTTAATGAAGTGATTATATTATTCATTTCTTTATTTATTAATCGTAAACTCAATATAAAGTCAATATCTATATTTAAAAAAAAATTATTATCATCATCATCTATATCATTATCTATATTTACACCTTCTAATTGGTTTATTACATTGATTAAAATTTCTCTAGGAAGATTCTCCATATTACTATTACTATTACTCTTATTTTTTAATATCTATTCATGGAGAAGGAGATCCCCTCTCAACCTTCACAGAAATCCGAGAACCATCAAGGATGAAATCAACCTCTTCTGCTACGAGGAAAGTTCCAATTAGAAGCTCCTTACCAGTGGTGTAATCCACCCTTGGGAGAATCTGTGTATTACAGTACGTCCACTGATAGTTATGCTTCGCATGAAGACTCTCCTTCAGCTTTCCAGGATGGAAACCACCACAGAGAGGGAAATCTGAATCGTTCTCTGGAAGACGGGTCCCAGGAATCACGGCGAACCAAGACTTACCAAACTTAATGAGAGAGCTAACCTCGACACTGTGCATCATGTATGTGTCAACGTTACGTGAGAACCAATTGTTGGTAAACCGAGCATTCCCATTCACAGAAGGCTTGTTCGGAATGTGGAACTTATCCTTGTAGTGGTTGAGTGAGAATGGACGAAGGGTCACTTCCTCCTTGGTATTGATCTTGGTGACGTATCCCGGAGAAAAGCTCCGAGGATCAATCTTCAGGGTATGGTTCCCATCTGAGAGATAGTCAACCAGACGACCAATCGTGTCTGGGAGAGCATACTCGGGCCTCTCTGAAAGGTACGTCTTACGATTGCTTGGATTCTTCTTTGCCTTTGGAGCAGAGTTGATCGCAAGATCCATGAATCCGGATGTCACATCGGAAACAGATTCCGTAGTTCCCTTATTCCACTTATGGACAATCGGATTCTGAAGGTTAGTAGACCCAGAACACCCTCGGATAAGTTCTTCCACTGAAGGGACAGTACATGTTGGGTTACCGAACTTCTCAACCCATTCATCCTGGACAGCCTTGGCGCGAGAGGCAGCCTTGGTTGACATCTGAAGTCCTGGATTAACCGCCTCAGTAAATGTGTGGGATGTGATGTGGAGGAAGTCTCCCTTTGACCGAGCCGCTGGCCAAGACCTATTTAGAGTGATATCATCCTTTCCCTCCTGGTGGATAATCACTGTAAAAGGAATGTCCATCCCCCGCGTCTTACGGGAGAAGTTGTCCACGTAGACTTCATAACTACCGTATGCGGAACATGAAACATTCTCTGCGGGCTCCTTCTCTGCCCGAGAAGCATTCGCGTCAAAATCAAGCCGTGTAGTGTAGTGCTTCCCTGTGGCACGGGAAATGAAGGATTCCGACTTGTGGCCATAGAAGATCTTCTTCCGATGGCTGCTATCGGGAGTAATCCAGTCTACATGAATGTCAAGGTCATCGTGGTACTGACCCTCCCAAACAAGTGAGATAGTGTACTTTGAAGTGACCTTGTGCTTAGCCATGTTCCGAGCAAGCTGAGAAACCATGTAGTTCTCAGGGGCAGACCGCCGGTCCATCTCCCGGAGAACTTCCTCAATTGAACCAATGGTCATGAAATCCACAATGTTATCAGACTGCCGGAATGTCTTGTGGATAACAGTCGTTTCATCAGAACTAATACGACCCGTGGTCAGGGCGTAAACCGCCAGGTGGATCTTGTAAGATGGACTCAGGCGGGAGTAGTCCTTGGGACACTTCTTTTGGATGTTCTGAACCCACTCAATCACCTCGGTCCAGTGATCAGGTCGCTCTAGGCGGTGGAGATTCTTCCGAATGATCTCTACACAATCAGTCGCGACACGGTCTCGGCAAAGCTTCTCAAGGCGGGGCTGAACAACCTGAACATTCTCCCGAAGGAGCTGCTTGTACTTAGCAACCTTGTCCGGAGGAGTGACCTGGTCTGGAAAGATAGTCACATGCTCGAAATCAGCACCAGTACCTTCGTCTGTTCCTTCCTTAATCCCCGGGAAGGTGCCTCGCTCAACAATGAAGAAACTGGGATTGACGATCGTCTTGTTGACCGCCTTAACACTCTTGCGGATGTTAAAGAGAGTGTGGTTTTCACATCCATCCTTTAGACCCCTCACATTACTGAGGAATGCGGGACCATTCTGCCCATTGATACCGAAGTACTTCTTTGCACGACGGGTACACGCACGACATCCGCCATGGGCCATCATCATCTCACTGATCTTATCTCCGCTTGTCCCATTCTTGATGTAGTACCGAATCCCGTTCACACAGAAGACCGCCGACGGGGTGGTATCATTGATGAACTCTTCATAGGAGCGGCTTGAATTTACCTCTGGACACACATGGAGTGGGTCTGGGGATGTATCCTTAGCAGGCGCGGGGGCAGGCGAAGGAGCAGGTGCGGGAGAAGGCGCAGGAGCAGGCGCGGGAGCAGGCGAAGGAGCCTCTTCAACAGCCACAGCCACAGCCTCTGGTACTTCTTCGGCGACCACCACGAATCCATCGCTCTCGGCCTCTGTGATTCCACCTGGGGAGAACACAGATGCGTTCGGGTTCATTTCGTTCGAGTATGTTAAACTTTTAACTCTTAACTGTTCTTTTTTTTTTAATACCATCTTATCTCAAAATACTTTCAAATTTGAATTTTTCTACTTTGCTATTTTAAAGACATGATAGAAGATATCCAAGTAATCATTCGGATCCAAAATATTCACCTTTTAAAGTATATCGCATTTCAAGAAGGATGGGACTACAAAGAACTCTGTAAGAAATTCATCAAATAGTTTCAGAACGACAAAGTGGACAAGAATACAATGTATTCTTTATAAACCAATCCATTAAACAATCACTATGGTAATAATGGGAACAATCCAACATTAAAATATTATCTTCTTTATCATATTCCTCTAAACATATCACACATATATCACCCTCGACACACTTAATAGATCCGTATTTAACTATATTTTTTTTTATATCTGTAATCGTTCTATCATTTAAAAGGGATTCATTTATATTTTCTGTACTTCCTTTCTGACAATAAGCAGTTAATACAAATAAAGCGATTACACCAAAAAATAATAGATAACCATATATAATATTTTCATCATTATTATATTCATGGTGGATTGGTTCTATATTCTGGTCAAATCTATCTCTATCTACATAATACCCTTCACGGTTATATTCCATATAATATATACCATTCTATATCAATTTTAAATAATTATATAAAGGATTAACTTTATAAATAAATAATAGTTTATAAATAATATGGACGGAAATAATCATATTAGAAGATATATTGATTACCATAATCAATACACAGAAAAATACGGAGAAAATACAGTTGTCTTAATGCAATCCGGTAGCCACTTTAATATTTTTTCGGTGATAAATGATGAACTAAATGATGGACCAGATATATATCATATATGTAAAGATGTATTAAATAACGCATTACAAGTTACTAAGCAAAATAAAAATAAACCAGATGTATCTTATAGTAATTGTCTTTTGGCTGGATTCCCTCTCTATTCAATTCAAAAGTATGAAAATATACTCTTAAATAATAATTATACAGTTGTCATAGTTGAACAAATAACTCCTCCACCAAATCCAGAAAGAGGAGTTACTCGTATTGTTTCTCCGGGTACAACGATAGATGGATTTAATCAACAAGAAAATCATTACCTTATGTCTGTGTATATTGAGAAGAATATTTATAAAAATAAAGATATTTATATAGCCGGTGTATCTTCTATAGACCTTTCAACTGGTAAGAATTATATTCATTATATTATTAATAAAATAGACGATACTAATTATTGGAAAGATGAAATAGGAAGATATATTAATTTTTATAATCCTTCTGAAATAATATTTCATTTTAAAAACCTAGAACTATCAAAGAATAGTGTTATACAATATTGGGATATATCACATAACTCAATACAGATTAATCATTATAAAGATAAAATATACCTAGACAATACGTTTCAAAATGAGTTCCTTAATAGTATATTTGACCTAAATACACATCTAGACCCTATAGAATATTTTGATTTATCAGTAAAGCCAGAAGTTGTCGTTTCATATATCTACCTCTTAAATTATATCAAAGACCATTGTGCTGACACACTACAGAATATAGAAAAACCAGAAATGATTAATGATAATAATACATTATGTTTAACATCAAACTCAATAAGACAACTAAATGTGGTAAATAATTATTCATATTTTAAAGGTAAGAATGAATCTCTTCTATCCGTTTGTAATTCTTGTGTAACTCCTATGGGTAGAAGATTATTCAAAGAAAGATTATTATACCCATCTATCAATCCAGATATAATTAATCGGAGATATGACTTTATTACCCGTTTTAGGAAAGATAAGTTTTATGAAAAAATAATTGTTAATCTTAGAAAAGTATCAGACCTTGAAAAGTCATTGCGTAAAATGGGATTAAATCTACTCCAGCCATGTGATCTCTATTCAGATTCTTTATCCTTTGAATATATTAGACGTGTCCTTAAAGATTTGAATGAGGAAAAAGAAATATTAGAAGAAATGAATGTATCAGAAATAGTCAATAGATTTAATGGATTCTATCAATTAATATATGATACTTTTGAATTTCAAAACTTTTCTTCTTCAGGCAACTTAGAAAGGTCTATTCTCAAGAAAGGTATCAATGAAGATCTCGATAATTATAATAAAGATACAGATATTTTACATAATAATGCACAATGCGTAGCTAAAAGATTATCAAATCTCTTAGATGGTTCAGAGTCAAGTATAAAACTTGATTTTGATGAAAGAAACCATTGGTTCCTATATTGTACTAATAAAAGAGCAACAACTTTAAAAGAAAGATTAAAAAATATGAACAGTAATGCTGTCCATGTTAAGGATAATGGTAAAATAATTCACTCCTTGTATCAGGATGATTTTTCATTCAAAAAGAAAGATGGGTCAAGTACAATAATCATACTTGATTATGTGAAAGGTATTTCTTCTGACTTGATTCATATTCAAGATAAATTATGCAAGTTAAATAATAGTATCTGGAAAGAAACAACACAGAGAATATATGAAGAATATAATATAGAATTAAAACAATTCTATATATTTTTATCAGAAATTGATTTTTATTGTTCTGGAGCAAAAGTATCAATTAAGAATGGATATAACAGACCCACAATTATAAAGAATGATAAAAGTTTCTTAAACGTTAAAGATATTAGACATCCAATTGTTGAAAAGATCCATACATCTACAGAATATATAACAAATGACATACATTTAGGTATGGATAAAATGAATCAAGATGGAATATTATTGTTTGGAACAAATGCTTGCGGTAAATCAACCTTTATGAAAGCTGTCGGTTTAAATATTATTATGGCACAAGCTGGATTATTTGTAGCGGCTTCTTCGTTTGAATTTAAACCCTATACACAAATATTTACAAGGATATTAAATAATGATAATATATTTAGATCACAATCATCTTTTGCTGTTGAAATTCAAGAATTAAAGGGTATTCTTAATCGAGCAGATAATCAATCATTGATACTTGGAGATGAATTATGTTCCGGTACAGAATCAATTTCCGCTTTATCTATTATTACATCTGGGTTAGATACTCTATGTAAGAGAAACTCATCATTTATATTTACATCTCACCTACATCAGTTAACTGAAATAAATGAGGTTAAATCTCTAGATAATTTAAAAGTATATCACCTTAAAATTGATTATGATAAAATAAATGATGTATTAATATATGATAGAAAATTAGAAATTGGTTCTGGTCCATCTATTTATGGATTAAAAGTATGTGAAGCCATGGGTTTATCTAAGGATTTTATATCATTTGCGAAAAAGATTCAGAATCAATTAACTGGAGAAACAATTATTAATAAAAAATCTCAATATAATAATGAAATATTTATGGATCAATGTAAGATATGTGGTTGTAAAGAAAAATTAGAAACACACCATATTAAAGATCAACAGTTCGCTGATAGTAATAATATGATAGATAATCACCATAAGAATATTAAACATAATCTGGTTCAATTATGTAAATCATGTCATTCCAAAGTTACAAATAAAGAATTAATTGTAACTGGATGGATTGAAACAAGTAATGGTAAAAAATTAAACTGGAGTGAATGTACTAAGAAGATGACAAAAAAGAAATTTAGTGAAGAACAAATACAAATTATAAATGATATTAAAAATAAATATCAATCTGTTTCTCAAGATGTATTAATTAGTAAACTAGATTTAGAACACAATATTAAAATAAGTAAAACTACATTAAATAAAATTCTTAATAATAATTATTAATATCTAAACTTATATTATATAATGGCAGCACCAGTTAATAATGTTATCCCTACGTCATCCAATCAAAAGAAATTTTTATATTTCTTAATATTTATACTCGTACTTTGTCTTGGTATAGGCCCCCTTATAAGTTTCTTAGCTTCAAATGATTGTAAAGAACAAAATGATTGTGAAGGTCATGTGAATTATTTATATCACCTTGGATGGATTGCTAGAATTCCACGGGCATTGGGGATTGAATGGGACTGGCTCCCAAGTACCCCATGTATTAAAATAGATGCCACAATTACATGTGATGATCCAAGCAATCCATCAAATGGTTGCCCCATACCCTCAACTGTATCACCCAAAGATTCTACAGCACTTGTAACTGCGGACTATCTCGTATGCACAGACCCTAAAGAAAACTTCTATGTTGATAGCCGTGGATTTTCAGTACCACTAACTGATTGTTCCAGTATAAATAAATACACTAAGACACCCGCCGCGGATGGCAAAAATAATGAATGCGAAGATTGTCCCACCATTACAAACCTTAAAACTGGAATAAATACAACATGTGATCCAATAGATTCAACACCGGCTGGAGATCCGGGTCCAGTTGTAATAAAGTCGGGTGAACCCCGACCAAGTTCTGGTTCTTATTGTGATGACGGATATAAAGTTGTAAGGACAAGTGGAGAAAGTGATAAATGCGAAGCATGTGGAGATATAGAGAACAGTACTACTGGTTCAACTATATGTAAAGACCCTATAGAATCAGAATTAATTACTGGTTCTACAATTCATAAATTTAAATCGGGTAGTCAGTATGGATGCAATACGACTGGAACTACAAAGTATACAAGGTTATCAGGATCGGATACTGAATCAGATTCTTGTGTAGATTGTACAACCGTTAATTTAGATAGTACAAACCATAGGAATGCGGGGACTACTGCTCCTTTATTTTCAACATTAACTGGCCTTAGTGACGGATACACAATTGATAATCAAAGTCTTTATTTTGAGGTATCTGGGTCAGGCTTACCGATTGATATAAACAGTAAAGCATTCACAAATTGTTCCGATGGTAACCCATGCGACAATTTACTATGTACAGGGACAGATAAAGAAGGAAATAACTGGATATCTCATTATATGGATGTAGACTCAGCTGACCCTAGTAAATTTATATGTAAACCCTGTGGTATGGTTGGATTAAAGACAGGATTTACTTCCGGAAGAAGTACGGATGGCACGCCGAGTGCCTTGATTGTTGGAACAGAAGAACAATGTAGATCTGGTGTGGGGACAGTCTTTTATGATGAAGGCTTCCATTTTGCGGACGCTGATACCGCTGCAGCAGCTACTGGCTGTAAAACACAGGGTGCTAATTGGGACACCAGTGGCGATACCGCACCAATTGAACTCGCTACTTTACCGGATGATGCCACCGTCGGTGATTATTGTCAAACGAGTGTGACAAGTTTCACGGATGTAACTAAAACAGTTGGCACCGATACATACTTACTTCACAAATGTTCTTAAATATTTTGATTTATTGGAGTAGCAAGTGGGGGATTAAAATATTGTCCCTCATCTTCTACAAAAGTATTAAACCAATGTTTTCTTCCTGTATCATCAATAAATTCACAATGAATATTTTTACCTTTAGATTCTGGAAATATCTCATTGTATTTCCATAATTTACCTCCCCAATTGAAATTGTCAGTATAGATATCAACTATTTTCTCAGTTATATCTATTCTTATATCTTTATCATACATTGTCGCAGATGTTAGTCGAGGCCCTTTATAATTTTTATAATAATCTACGTCCATTTTTATATTAATATATATTATTCTTTTAAGTCATATATTTAAAAGAATAATATATATTAGTTTATAAATGTCTTTTAAAGATAAACCATTAAAAAAAATAGTCGCAGATAAAAGAGTAACGATTGATGCAATCCATTCAGATATTGTTAAAGAAAATATATTAAAAAAGAAAGAATATGAAGAAACCCAAGATAAACTTAAAAGACTTACATCTGAAAATAATTCAGATCCAGAAATAAAAGTATTAGAATCAAAAATAAAAGATTATGATAAATCAGAAGAAGTTAATTATTATTTAGATACAGGTATGCTGCTGAATGATTATTATTCTAAAAAAAATGGTCTGGTTAAAGAAGAAAATAATGAAATGTCGGTCCTTGATTTTATGAATATTAAGAAAGTTAAAACCAATCCCCAACAAGAAGATTTAATTAATAAATATATGTCAAAAGTAGATGAAAATATAATACCAGATGATGTAGATCATAATATTGATATTTGCCCCCAATGTAATTTATCACTAACCCTTAGAAATATTGATAGCTTACTGGTATGTGAAAAATGTGGATATACAGAAAAGATTATTATTAATTCAGAAAAAACATCTTATAAAGACCCACCGAGGGAATCATCATACTTTGCATATAAGCGTATTAATCATTTTAATGAATGGTTAGCACAATTTCAAGCCAAAGAAACAACTGATATCCCAGAAGAAGTATATACTGGTATAATATCTGAATTAAAAAAGAATAAATTCTTTAATATTGATGATATATCATATAAAATGGTTAGAGAGATTCTTAAGAAGCTTAAATATAACAAATATTATGAACACATACCTCATATTATAAATATCCTTAATGGTAAAAGAGCTCCAGTCCTTACGAGACAATATGAAGACCAATTAAGGATGATGTTTAAAGAAATACAAACCCCATTCATGGTACATTGTCCAGCAAATCGGAAAAACTTCCTTTCTTATTCCTATGTACTCCATAAATTCTGTCAACTACTTGAATTGGATGATCTTCTTATTTATTTCCCACTTCTTAAAAGTAGAGAGAAACTACAACAACAAGATCAAATATGGGAAAAAATATGTACTTCACTAAGGTGGGAATATATACCCAGTATCTAAAAATATTTATCTTCTTTTTTTGTAACAACAACTATATTTGGGAAATATCTATCCAATATCGCAAATGTAGATGCTGCCAATAAACCTACATATATTGCATGTTCATTTATGATTGAACAGTTTGGTATATAAAATGTAGATAATGTAACGATTGACAGAATAATTAAATATTTAATTAAATTAATTTTATTTATCATTTTATAATATATATAATATAATATAATATAAATGGATCAACAAAATGAATTTGCCGTGTGGAGCGCATCTGATATCACACATGAAGATAGAATTAAAGAGTTTAGTAATGGGAGAGTTGACAACGCAAATACATTATCACCTGAATATAAAGGGGATCCCAAAGCAGTTATGTATGATAACACACAAGAGTATTCTTTAAAAGGTATCATTACCCCGAATGAATTAAGTGACTACTTTTTTAACCCATATAATGTATCTAATATTCAGAGATTAATTAGATACAATGTTTATAAAGAAACAGATAAAGTCATTGATAGACAATCAGAACAAGAAATATTTATTATTATGAGATCTATATACCTACAATATGGTGGTAAAAACTCAAAAGATAAAGATGAATTTAATAAAAATATAAGAGATCTAAATAAAAGAGTTGTTGATTATGCTGTAGATAACATAAGTAGTCAACTTTCACAACTTGATATGTATATTAATGATATATCAAGGATGCCCGTCCCCATGGCACACCCTTCCTATGAAAATAAAAATAACTTTACATATGATATCAGTAATTTAATGGAAAATTAACGTTTAATCTACTTCATCAATAGTAGGTTCTGGATTACCAGAATCCATAACATCATTTGGATTTATACCCATTGATTCAGATCCCATTGAACCAGGTCCAGGTTGAGGATTTAATTTAGCCATTATAGATTCAATACTACTCCCAATGGAGGTAAGTTTTTCTTCATACTCTTCTTTCGTTCTATCCTCATTTAGAAGCCATTCTTCTAAATCTTTGATAGAGTCATTCATAGTATCCTTATCTTCTGGTGTTAATTTATCATTTGTAACATCGGTTTTCATTCTAAATAATAATGATTCCAAATTATTCTTTGCCTCAATCTTCATTTTTAATGCATTATCTTCATCACGAAATTGATCTGCCTCCTTAACCATCCTTTCAATATCCTCCGCACTCAATCTATCTTTATCATTTGTAATCGTGAGGGTCTCCTTCTTACCAGAACCCTTGTCAGATGCCTCAATATTCATAATACCATTCGCATCAAGATCAAATGTAACTTCAATCTGAGGAACACCTCGGGGAGCAGGTGGAATGCCATTGAGCTCAAATGTACCTAATTGATTGTTATCCTTCGTCATTTGTCTCTCTCCCTCAAATACTTGAATTGTAACCGCGGGTTGATTATCTTGATATGTTGAAAATGTCTGCGTCTTCTTTGTTGGAATAGTTGTATTCCTCTCAATGATTTTAGTCATAATACCACCAGCAGTCTCTAAACCAAGTGATAAAGGGGCGACGTCTAATAGTAATATCTGATCAGCATCATCATCTTTCTGATTTGTCCCCGAAAGTATAGCCGCCTGGACACTCGCCCCATAAGCAACTGCCTCATCAGGATTAATACTCTTACTCAATTCTTTACCATTAAAGAAAGCACTCAATAATTCTTGAACCTTAGGTATCCTCGTGGAACCCCCGACAAGCACAATATCATTAATACTACTCTTACTTACTTTTGAATCCTGTAGAACACGGCTAACTGGTTCTATACATTTATTAAATAATGGCATACACAAGGACTCAAACTTAGCTCTCGAAATAGATGTAAAAAAATCAATCCCGTCATATAAAGAATCAATCTCAATTGATGCACTATTACCACTTGATAAAGTCCGCTTGGCCTTTTCACATGCTGTCCGTAGTCTCCTCAATGATCTCTTGTTATCACTTAAATCGTTGTTATGCTTCCTCTTAAATTCATCTGAAAAATGCTTTACAAGAATATTATCAAAATCCTCACCACCCAAATGCGTATCCCCAGCAGTAGCCTTCACCTCAAAAATACCATCCTCAATATTTAACAAAGATACATCAAATGTTCCACCTCCTAAATCAAAGATAAGAATATTCTTTTCGCCCCCCTCCTTATTGTCTAAACCATAAGCAATCGCTGCCGCGGTTGGTTCATTTATAATTCTAAGTACGTTTAGTCCAGCAATTGCCCCAGCATCTTTTGTTGATTGACGCTGAGAATCATTAAAATAAGCCGGAACAGTAATTACAGCATCTGTTACTTCTTCACCAATATATGCCTCCGCTATTTCTTTCATCTTAATTAAAACCATTGATGAAATTTCTTCGGGGAGGTAATCCTTCTTTTCGCCCTTATATTCAACTTCAATAATCGGTTTGTTAGACTTATCTTTCACTGTAAATGGAAATTGTTTAATATCCGATTGTAGTGCTTTATCATCAAAACTACGACCAATTAATCTCTTCGCATCAAAAACAGTATTGTTTGGATTCATTGATGATTGATTCTTAGCACCATCACCTATCAAACGTTCTGTATCTGTAAAAGCGACATAAGAAGGGGTCGTCCGGTTACCCTGATCATTTGCTATAATATCACATCGGTTATCCTTCCACCATCCAACACAACTGTATGTTGTTCCTAAATCAATTCCTATTGCTACCATAATTATAATTAAATATATACAGTACGTTTTTAAATATTTTATTATAATATAAATATGGTTCAGGGTGTAATCCAAACATATGGAGGGGCATGGGGGGAAAAAGTAATTGAAAAAACTAGATCGGCACCATTAAAAGAATCAGAGACAGATGAACAAAAGAAAATGTCATATCTAGAAAGAAGCTTCTACGGGAAAATACTTACACCCGAAGAAGTTGAAATTGAGTTTTTATCTGATATAGCTAAGAACTGGGGTGTAGAAGCAACCGAAAAAATAGGACAGAGTGGAAAATTTAAGATCTTTAAAAAGAAAGAAGAAGAAAGTAAAAAGAAAAAAGAATTTGAGAAAGATTATAAATCTATTCTTGGTCCATTTAAAACACTTGAAGAAAGAGATAAAAAATTGAGTCAAATGTCACGTGTTGGATTTACAGATTTACCTTTTATCCCAGATGAATTTGAAGGTTTAACGTGTAAAGAAAAAGGTAGAAGATGTCAAGAAAATCAAGCTATGAGAGATACATGTAGAGACCCTAAAATAAAACGTAAATATATACTTCCATGTAAAATAAAAAGAAATATAGAATTATTCATTAAAGATAATCATATCTTTAATCCTCGTGAAGTCCTTGGAAATAAAGAAGAATACCCCAATATACTTAATATGAAAATGCATGATTATTTAGAATCGTATTTATCGTTTTCACCCTCAAAAGTTATTGACTATGAAATATGTGTAAAATTTAATCCCGCAACACCTATATGGGGGGCCGGAATAAGACCAGATCTGAATGGGCCTTGGGCCAATGGAATGCCGGACCCAGCCCCACTTTTAAGAAATGGACGTGAAAGACAATGGAATGATATTGTAAGTGCCGCTCAATTTAAAGAATATACAGATACAATTCCAACCGATACAATGTTAGAAGTTATACAATTCTATAAAGATGAAATTGAAGGATATCCGGGAGGAGATCCGAGAGCACTCGATGGACATGGTGATACGGGCCCTCTCCTAGAGACACTATCTACATTAAAAACGGGTAGTTTCACATGGTGGGTTAATGCCCTTATAGCAGAGCCACTTGTAAGGCCAGTCCTTAAAAAAGTTGGACCTAACACCAATGTTATTATTTCAGGTAGATTAACAGCATCAGAAGAATATGGTCTAGATATATTAGATTTTGGATCGTCTTCACCAGAAGCAACTAGTAATAATAGAACGGAGGCAAGTGTTGAAGATTTCATAAGTGATTATTCCAATATACCACAGTTGATTAAAAGGGGAACATTCATTAATATGCTTGATCAATTTATAGAAAATCTTTCGAGATATGTTGATCATTTAAATATAAAAGATAAAACATCCCTATATGAATATTTTAATGAGTTTATATACCTCTTTTATTTAGGAGATGATGAAACAGATAATCTTTCCGATGCATTAGATGATCCCGATGATGCCCCGGATTTCACTTTTAATGCTTATGAAGTTGAAAATAAACTTACCGAAATATTAGATGAATATATGTCCGATGATATCCTTCTTGATTAAATTTCGTTAATAAAATAGTTATTATAATATAATGAAAAAACACTTTATAATTTTTACTTCTGTACCCGTTACTCTATTATCTTCATATTTGAGCTATAAAATACATAGTTCAAATAATAATGTAAATAATCATTCTAAAGGTGATGATTTTATGGTCTTTCATCCGTATTTGTAGTATTTAAAATTAAAACATTAATATAATATAAACAATGAAACTTATTAATCTATTAACAACTCTCTTTTTATCTAATTTTAACCTTATATCCGCTCAAGCAGATATTGTACCACTCGGTGGTCAAGGTCCAGACCAATTTGGTTGTGTCGCAGATGGAGGATATACATGGTGTATCTCTACTCAAAAGTGTATTAGACCATGGGAAGAAGACTGCGAAGAATTATATGATCCATCATTAAATGAACATACCACAGAATTCTGTGATCAGTCTCCAGATCAAACATGTCGGATGATGTGTAATACACCTATGTGTGATAGTAATCAATGTGCTCTGAGGGTAGGTTCTTGCTGTGATTATACTTGTCAAGATAATTTAATCGTTGGTGGGATATACGAAGGTTCACATTCATGTCCGCCTTGCCCCCCACCGATGCCGTGTCCAAATATTTATCCTAATAGAGGTTGTGTTTTTACACCACCTCCCGTGGATAACTGTGGGTGTCAAACATCGTGTGGAACTTTTGATTGTTCTAGCCTTATTTCTCAAGAAGGTGAAGAATGTGGTGGTTATATTCCGGATGGAATGGCTAAGCAATGTGCGGATGGCCTTGATTGTGTAAATATTATGGGTCCAATGATAGCAGATGCCCCAGGTGTATGTCAGCAAAGCTGTGAGTTTGAAAGGGATTCATGGGGGAATTGTATTGACGAAGGATGTAAATCATGGTTTGACGGATGTAATACATGTCGTTTAAATGACAACCATATTATAAGATGTACAGAAAAGGTATGTCATTCTAATAAAGATCCAATGTGTATTGATAATGGTAATAATCTTCTAGATATCCCTGAAGTACCTTTAAACTGTGCGACATGGTTTGATGGATGCAATACTTGTTCGGTAAATAATGGAATTATTCAATTATGTACGATGATGATGTGCTTTACTCAACAAGAACAATACTGTAGGACATTTACAAGTGACCCATTAATTGAAGGGGATATATGTTATAGATTTTGTGAAGACAATTCACAAAATCCCATTAATAGAAGGCGCGATTGCCCCGCAGGCACAACCTGTTCAAGTACAAATAATCTCATCGGTTTTGATAATTGTGGTAGAAATTCATTAACATGTATCCCCGCTGGACATTAAATTTGAATGAATGTTTAGAATTTCATTAAAATAAAAAAAGATGGACCAACAATTCGGCATCAACGTCTACAACTACACTGAGAAGATAACAAATATCCTTACAGATAAATTTAAAGGTAAGAGGTTCGGTTCTGAAGGAGCTAAGGTGGATGACTTTATGAAGTTCCTCTTTGAAAAACCTCTACCCGAAGTCCATCGGGAAAAAACACTAGCTCCATCCAAAGATAACAAGAAATCTGAAAGCAACTACGAAAGAGAAAAATACTATACTACTCCTGAAAAACTCAAGGAGACACTTGAGGAATTCGGAGTAGCAATTATCCCAAGTGTTATTCAAGGTGATGAATTAGAAGGTATGAGAACTGGAATGTGGGATTACCTTGAAGGAATTACAAGTCAGTTTGAAAGACCAATAGATAGGAAAGATAATAAGACATGGGTAGAATATCTTAAACTTTACCCGAAACATTCAATGCTTCTTCAACAATACCAGATCGGTCATGCACAATATATCTGGGATCTCCGACAGAATGAAAAGGTAGTTAATATCTTTTCTCAATTCTGGGATGTACCAAACGAAGATCTCCTTGTAAGCTTTGATGGTGCTTCATTTCACTTCCCACCAGAAGATACAAATAGGGGATGGTATAGAAAGACATGGTACCATACTGATCAAAGCTATCAAAGGCCTGATTTTGAATGTATGCAAAGTTGGGTGACAGCCTATGATGTAGAAGAAGGAGATGCGACACTAGCATTTATGGAAAAGAGCCATATTTATCACGAAGAATTTCAAAAAGAATTCTCAATCACAGATAAGAGTGATTGGTATAAACATACCGAGGAAGAACAAGCATTCTATTCAAATAAGGGATGTGAAGAAAAAAGGATTAAATGCCCCGCAGGATCAATGGTTTTCTGGGACTCCCGTACCATTCATTGCGGTACAGAATCAACACGCAAAAGGGAAAATAAGAAAATTAGAAATGTAGCATATATCTGTATGCGTCCACGCTCTTATGCTTCAAAAGCATCCCTTAAGAAAAAGATAACTGCTCTAGAAAACATCAGAACTACTTCACATTGGCCGGATAAACCAAAACTATTCGCGGTAAACCCAAGGACATATGGCGGACCACTTCCAAATGTGAAAGATATTGATCCACCAATTCTATCAGAACTAGGTAAGAAACTTGCTGGATATTAATTAAGAATACTACATAATTCTATTCCGGCACCGTAGCTAATATTATTCTTATTATTACTAAACCATTTTTTTATTTCTTCTAGTTTATAATCTTCTGAATTATCTGAAAGAATTATTAATAATTCTTTTTTTAATTTTTTATTTTCATTCTTTACTTTTTCATATTCATATATATTTAAATTTTCTTTATCTATTTTCTTTTTTTGTTTTAAATAATTTCTATAATTACTAATGAGTTTTTCTATATTATATTTTAATTTAATATATATGTTAATTACAAACTTAAAACATAAAGCATCAATAATATTTGTAAATGATATATCTATTATGTAACCATTGTAGTTTCTTGAATACCTTACTCCTACCGATTTAGTATGCTTTTGTTGTTTTTTATCTTGTATATATCTTAAATGTCGTCCATCTGATATTTCTTTTTTCATAGTTATTGTAGCGTATTTTTTTAACTGGCAAATTTTATTATGATTAGATAATATATCTACAGTTAATTTTTCATGGACACTTTTTATATGATTTAAATCTCTACCTATTTTATTAAGGATTATATAAATAAACTTAAAACATATTGTTTCTGTTAATGTTTTAAATTTAATTTGGATTGCTGACCTATTAATCATCTTACTAAACATCCATCTATTATTAGATGGTGCGTAAGCAATACATTTAAGTCCAGAACGATTATGTTTTGGTTTCCCCTTGTTTTGATGATTTTCTAACCTTGAAACCCATCTTAAATTAGTGGATTTAAAATTCGCGGGATCTCTATCAATATGATCCACCTCTTCTAAGTTTTCTGGATTAGATATATAATGTTCTGCTACTAATCTATGTATTAATTTGTATGTTAATTTACCATTATTAGATAAATTAACGGAATAATATCCACCATTTATCCGTATTGGTTTTAGATTTATATTATTTTTTTTTGAATATATTCTTCCATCATTATATATTATATAATTTGGGAAACCATTTATTTCCATATTAATAATTATTTATATTATTATTTAAATTAATATTAAATCAAATTTATAAATTTGATTTAATTATTCTTATAAATAACATTTTTTATTATGAGTATTGAAGATATCCACGTTAAAGATATCTACAATAAAATAGCAAATGAATTTGATAATACTAGATATAGACCATGGTCTTGTGTAGAATCCTTTTTGGGCGATGTCCCGGTTAATTCATCTATCGGAGATATAGGGTGTGGGAATGGAAAGAATATGCTCTTTAGAAAAGACTGCATTAACCATGGTTGTGATTTTAGTAGTGGTCTAGTAAATATCTGTAATAAAAAAGGACTAAATGTCATTAATGGAGACACCTTAAATATACCATTCAGTGATAATTCATTTGATTATACTTTATCAATCGCCGTGATACACCATTTATCCACAGAAGAAAAAAGAAAAAGAGCTATCGCTGAATTAATACGAGTAACAAAGCCAAATGGTAAAATATTAGTTCTTGTATGGGCTCTTGAACAACCCGAAACATCAAGAAGAAAGTTTACTCAGCAATCAAATATGGTTGATTGGAAAGATAAGAAAGGTAACCTTTTAGGTAAAAGGTATTATTATGTTTTCAAAGAAAATGAATTAGAATCTTTGGTAGATGATAAAACTAAAATCATCAAAAAATTTAATGAAGCTGGTAATTGGGGTGTCGTTATTCAGAAATAATATTATAAACCACGCCTTCTTTTAGCATCTCTCGCTCTTTCCCCACTGGATGTACGTGATAAACGTCTGGGAGATGGTTCTGGTAGTTCTTGAAATGGATCATTTTCTAATGCGACAGATCTAGCATTGCGCGCCATTTCCCTAGCAATTGGACCTGAGCGTCTCCTTATGGTTCCGGCAGCAGATAAAAGGGCTGGGACAATATTTTCTTTGAAACTACCCGCGGTAGCAATACCCACGGTACTTGAAGCATTCCATATTCTTTCACATAGATTAATAAACATACGGACAACATTTTCCGTAATCGTTGATTCTCTGAATCTTCCAGTTGATGGATCTATTACATCTCCATCATCATCCATATCCTGTAAAGCAGTTGAAGGAATACTCTCCATTCCACCCCTCTGTAGGCCTGTCCTTGGGTCAATATCTGGTTCTGCTCTTCTCGAAACTACAGCAGCAGCTCCAAGGGCACCAATTCCTGCTGCGGCAGCAGGACTGATCCCACTTGAATCAAACATCTGTACAGCATAATTTATAAGTGTTAAAGCCAATGTACTTCCCACCAACATAACAGCCAAATCAGCTATTAAATCAGAAAAAGTATTTCGGGGGGCAGAACCTCTATCAAATGCTTCTGGAGGGGTTATAGGTGCGGCTCGATTATATACCCCATGTGTTGTATCCCATCGTGATGGGGCAATAGAACCAGGCATTCCTCTATCTGGTGCTAAAAAAACTGGTTCCGATTGTTCTTCAATTTGTTCAGCCGCAGAAAGTAGGCTCTGTAGCCCTGCTCCTCCAATAAGGTTTCTAGAAGACCTTCTTCTCGCTGAACGTCTCTCTGAACGTCTCGCTGAACGTCTGGCTGAACGTCTGGCTGAACGTCTGGCTGAACGTCTGGCTGAACGTCTGGCTGAACGTCTCGCTGAACGTCTCGCTGAACGTCTCGCTGAACGTCTCGCTGAACGTCTCGCTGAACGTCTTGCTGAACGTCTCGCTGAACGTCTTGCTGAACGTCTAACTCTATTGTTCTTTTTAGGCATATTTATAGTATATCCATAGATTTTATTTTACTTAATATCGGTCTTATAAATACCAATGTTTCACGTATGTTATTATAATACCTAATACTATCAAATAATATCCTTTCGTGTTCTTTGATATGTCTATGTGCTTGATTAATGGTTAAATATCTAGGTGTAACATTATCTGAATCATTATAATCTATATTTAACATATTCATTGATCTCTGAAAACGCAAACCGTTTGGTGGTATATAATCATTTGGTATACTAATCATATTTCTTCTGTTAATTTTTATCTTAGGTATTCCTTCATTTAGAGGATCTTCAAAACTAAACATATTATTTTCATTTAATTCAGCTGTTAAGAGATCTTTTAAGATATTTATAGATGTATTATGTTTTGTTATATTCTCTAAATATGTATCTAAATCTTCACCCATAGCACACTCTACTTTAGTGTACCTTTTAACCAATACTTTATTTGCTTTCGTTAGATAATTTATTTTTGGATTTGTGGGAATCCTCGTGTATTCTCTCCCATTTCTAAATTCATCAACTACCATATTGTACCATAATTCTGAATTATCACAACATACCCTCGTACCTTTTGAAATACTACAAAACCGTAATACCTTCTTAAAATCAGGTTCAGACCAATCGTATTTAGAAGGCGTATCATACAATTTCCCCCGGGTATAGTTAATCAAACTTAACCTCCAATTAACTGGTTCAGTATTTCCGCCACATTTCTTAATTCTACATATTTTTTTACGGGCACATTTAATCACATATTCAGGCCACAATATTCCTTCAGATTTTTCAATACCCTTAGACAAACGCATCAATGTGTTCACGCTACACCTACTTAATCCTGATTCACATATATTTAAGAGGTCAGTCCTATCTCCCAACGTCGGTTCTTGACCTGGGAGATGGGACTGACTATCAGAGGGCATCCTAATATCAAGATTGATCCATTCATTCCATTTCAATTGTTCTTTATCACTCCAAGGGAAACTATTAACTCTTTCGTGTTTTATATAATACTTCATTATTAACATTAAGCACTCTGGGGGGAGATCATCCCACATTTTAAACTAGTGTTTATTTATTCTTTTAAAAATATAATAAAATTTGTTTCAAATTTGAACTTTATATGAATAATATATTATAAGAATGGTATTCCTTGTTATTGATAAAAAATTTGTGAATAAGATATTTACAGATGATGATTCAAATATTGATATTGATATGATTGAATTTAAAACGAAAGAAGAAGCAGAATATTACCTTGAATTTGGTAAGTTTATGCCTAGAGATAAAGGTGAAATAGTAGTATTTACAGATGGTGCTTGTAGTAAAAATGGTGGTAAAGATGCAAAGGCCGGTATTGGTGTCTATTTTGGAATAGATGATAAAAGGAATATTTCACAAAGGATTCATGGTAAGCAAAGTAATAATACAGCTGAAATGTTAGCAATCATAGAAGTATTTAAGATACTTGAAAAAGAAATTAATGAAGGGAAAAAAGTCATTATTTACAGTGATTCAAAATATTCAATTAATACATTTACAGAATGGGCTCCTGAATGGGAAAAGAATAATTGGATTAAGAAAAGTAAAGGTGAAATCAAAAATATTGATATCGTGAAACAAGGATATCAATTGTTTAAAGAATCAAAAAATGTTACAATCAAACATGTGAAGGGCCATAGTAATAAAACAGACTATCTTTCAAAAGGTAATGAGGGAGCTGATCTATTAGCAACTAATTCTTTACTCTAATTAATAAATTTGAAACAACCATTTCTACTTATTATAAAAACCTATAATGGAATCCCCCAAGCCGGTTAAAGTAACCGATATGGATGAAAGTGAAGAACTCACTTATGAAGAAGAACAACTACAGCTGATTATTATGAAAGAACTGGAAACACAGAAGGCAAACGCAGAGAGGGAAATTATCAAAAAGCAAAATGAAGAATATCAAGAATCTCTAAAAGTTGACATAGCGAGTGAACCTGTAAAAGAAGAAGCAGTGCAGTTTAAAGAAGTATCTATTGAAGAAATGAGAAGGGTAAGGCTAGAACGTTTCTGTGATTAAGAATTATCTATGGTCTCTTAAAAAACCATCGGGTGGCTTAAATAATTTAGGAAATGTTTCTTTCATAATCACATAATTATCATTTATTTTTTTACCCCAAGTATTCATAAATGAAACTATTATATTATCACTATAATTAAGTTTATATTCATTCTTAATTAATTGAATACATTCGGATTTAGTAAGGTATTTTTTATTCTTACTATATTTGTTAAATAGCCGTACCTTACTTATTGATTTTGCCTTACGTTTTGTCTTACGTTTTGTTTTGCGCTTCGTCCTTTTTTTATTACCTCCCCTTCTTACTCTTTTTTTAGGACGTTCACTTTTTTCTTCATCTATCTGCCTCTTAACCTTACTTTGTATAAATGATGCTTCTCCAGATAATATAGTATCTATGTCTCCTTCCATTTCAGGTTCCCATGGGGGATCTTCATCTTCGTTTTCATATCTAAATCCAAGCTTATGATATAAATTTAGAGATAGATTTAATTCTCTTTCTTCAGGTTCCATTGTCCCTGAAGCACTATAATCGCTATCATCATCTAATCTCGCTTTAGTTACTAAGGGAAATATTATTTTAGAATAATTTAAAGCCGTATAAATTAAAAATTTCGCAATACCTTTTCTTCTAAGTCTATCATCGTCTTTAACACCGACCCATTTTATAGTTAATTCTTCTTCATCAATAATTATTTCAATATTAGCAAATGAATCAAGAAAACTTTTTCCTTTTTCCATTAAATAAAATACAGCCCATACCGTATCATTTTTATCTACGCGAACCTCACATCCGAATGTTAACGGGATTTCAATAAGGTTATCATATATTTTTAATATTTCAGATTTTGCAAAACTTTCTATTAAAAAATCTTTATTTCCAAAACGATCCGGGGTTTTAGAAACTATTTCTAATTTACCATCCGTAATATGGCCAATAATATATTCTTCATAATCTATCATATATATATATTAATATCACTTATTTTATTTAAGAACTATTTGATTTTATTATATAAATGGATACGGAAGAAGGATATATCTATTGTATTTCCAATTTAGATATCATGCCAGGTATTTATAAAGTTGGTGTTACAATGCGTTCACCGTTAGATAGATTAAAAGAAGCAAATAGCTCTGATACATGGAAAATACCATATTATAAGATAGAATTCGCAAAAAAAGTGAATAACCCAAAAGATAAAGAAAAAACACTTCACCGGTTAATGGAAAAATTTATGAGTAGAGTTCATCCAAGAAGAGAATTTTTTAGAGGGGAATTGTCAGATATAAAGGAAGCATTCAATTTAATGGATGGAACAATTTGGAATGAAAAACCCCCCGTTGAAATAATTGACAATCATCCAATTAGTATTGAAGAACGTCTATCAGAAGATCCAGATATTCGTGTGAAACAACTTATTGAATTAATTTATCTAGTATTCACCGACAATGTAATTAAGATCAATAAAAACGGGGGTGGTGATATTTCATATTTTTCTATTTTTATTGATAAGGTATTAATTTTTATTATAGAAAACCATAATATTGGAAGTGGGAAAATAGCAATGATTACAACACCCTCCCAACCTCGTGAAGATCATCTAAAAAAACATATTTTAAAAGAATACTATAGTACATTAAATTGGGATCCATATGGAAATTTTTATTTACGTAAACAATACGATACAGAAGGGAAAACAAAACAAGAAGTAGTTAATATATTTCAAGGGTTTAAAAATATCCTTTTATCATTGGAAAGTCACACGCCTTCCCAAGGGAATACGGGTCAAATGGCTCCTTTAAAAGTTTTAAATGGTGGTGATAATAGTAATTATAGTAATTATAGTAATTATAGTAATGTTATAAAGAAAATAATATGGAGTGACGAAGATGGTGAAATAACAGATAAATTTAACAATACATATTCATTTGGAGCGCCATGGAGGAATAACCAATATATTAAGGTTATAAATAAAAATGGATCTAAATTTAATGTAGATGGAGGAGTACATAGAGGTTATAGTATATGGTTGGATGATAGAGATATTCTTCATATTTCACACGGACATCAAAATATTAAAATGATTAACCATTGTATCTTTGATGATAATACTATCAAAGATAATTGGCTGTGTAATTGGGGTAATAGGTTTAAAAAAGATGAAATTGAAATTGTTCATAATCATTTTGGAATTTCAAATATATAATTTATTTTTTTTTATTCTTGTAGATAATAATAGATGTAACCGATATAATAACCATTAATAGAGACACATATAAGATATAAGCTGTCTTATAAACATTATTAAATCCTTTCTTTGGATCTTTATCAAGTTCATATAATTCTATAATATAATCTATTATTGGAAGTGTCCAATCTTTTCTATTTTCTGTCATTATTAATGGTTGATAACATAATGGTTTGTAGTACATATAATTATTTCTTAATATCGTATGGTATATCATATCTATATGATAAAATCCAAATAGACTGGAATAACATTTATCTTCATCAAATATATTAATAATTTTATCTCTTGCTTCCTTGGAGTATATTACAGAGTGATTCGTTCCCCCAAGAATAACTTTGACATGTTCTGTGGATAATGAAGGCCATATTACATATGGTATACATCCTATGAAGTATAAATTAAAGTCATTATTACTAATGAAATTATCTATACTATGAATCACATGTTCATCTTTTATTTCTTCATCAAGGATAAAATCATCTTCAAATACTAAAATATTCTTAAAATTATTTTCATTTGCGTGTTTTAGTACGTTTATCGTATTGTAAGCAATATGATGATATGTAGTCTGGCTACATAAATCTTCTATATGACAATCTTTAAACTTTTCATTTATTTGAATAAAATTATTTTTAGATAACTTAAATTCATTTATCTGTTTATATACTTTCTCAGTCCTTTTTGAACCTTTTAATAAGATAACATATACTGCATCAACTATAGTATCTAATATACCATTTTTAAAAGTGATTTTATCATAGGATGTACATTTTGACATTGTAATAATATATATATACTACAAAATTAATTGAATATAAACCGATCAATTGTAGTCCTCACACAAAACATACGATGTAATATTATCCCTAATAAAAATAATCCAATCAATACTTTATAATATTCATATTCGGTAAATATATATTTATTTAGGATATATGCTCCTATGAATGTAAATACTACATCTACTATAGCTACATTAAATAATCTATAGGAATGAACACCTTCATTAAGTTTACCAAATATTTCTGAATAGTCACAGAACATAATTTATAATAACTATTATAAATTATTCTCTTAAAAAACATACTTTAATTATTATAAATTATTCTTTAAAAAAGGATTACTCTAAATGTTAAATCATTTAGTTGGAGTAGGCGAGGCCTCCCATACCAGACATGATTCTTAGGACGTTGTAGTTCACAGCGTATACATTTCCAGTTAAAGCCGTGTCCGTAACTAGCTGTGCGGTGTCAATACGAGAGAAGTTGCACGTTCCAGATGGCTGGTGCTCTTCCGGTTTGAGACCGAAGGAGTAGACGTTAATCTTTTCGGTCATCTGGGAAGTGCGGGCCTGAGCTGAGTTGCCGTTGGTTACTTTATATACATGGTAATCTCCCGTTGTTACCGTATCACCCGACCAAGCATCTACTGTACCTGTATCAGTTGATGTTGGAGCAGTTACAGTAAATTGTAACGCTTTGGCATTGTTGGCAGCGCCGTCCCCGACCACCGGGGCGGAAGTTATAGTTGCAAAATAAGTTCTTCCTATTAACCCGGCGGCTCCGGCAGCGGAGCCGACGATGACAATAATTGCAATTTGATCACCTTTACTTAAGTTACTTTCAGCCGGGACGGCGGTGCCGGCGCCTTGCAAACCTAAGATATTACCGTCTGCTTTATATCTTAATGTGAAGTCGTTGTCGGTGGCTGCTGGTGCTAAAGCATCCAATTTTACATCCCCTACGTATGTGTTGCCGCTATTTGTCTTTTCTACAATTTTCTCAAATTGTGTCTGTCTGTCTAAAGTAGTAAGTTGAGCAGAAGTGGGCAAGTTCTGCTTAGGTACAGCAGTGTGGTGGTCAAATGGCTGTCTGAGCTGGAAGTACTCTTCCTCTAACTTCATAAAGCGGTCGTGTCCGTTAAGCTTGAGGTGGGCTTTTCCGTAGTCGCTGCCCGTCCAGATCAATTCTTTAACAGGGTGGTTGAAGTTCAATTTGGTGGTAGTCTGTGCCGTCGCAGATACCTTCTGGATCTGTTCAATCAAATATTCGTGGGAAACCTGTGCAAATCTACGTCTCTCATCGGTATCAAGGTAGATGTAGTCAACAAGGACGCTGGCACCTCCATTGTTAGATCCACCCCAAGTAAACTTAACCTTAACTTCATGGTACTGAAGGGCGATTAAAGGAAGGGCAAGACCCGGGTTACGGCAAAACCAAAAGTTAAGTGGGATCTGAATAGTTGTTACACCAGATGATCCTTGAGTTCCAACATCACACTGCATAGCTTTAAGGCCAAGAGCTTTTGATTCTGGAGTTGAAAGTTCATTCCAGATGTTGTTCCATTCTTTCCAATGTCTGTCAATTAACTGGCCACCGATTTCTAACTCTGCTTCACTAACAATATCTGAACCCTTGGTACAGGTTCCAGTAGCGGCATTAACATACATTCTGTTAATTAAGTCTCCGTTTCTGGATATGGTTACTGTTCCACTGCCAGAAGTTCCGGTGGAGCTTCCAGAAATAGTCTGCTGAATAGTCTCCATCGAGAAGTTAGTGTGTCTGCGGTAGACAACCTTAAAGAAAGTGATCTGTGGGTTACCCGTAAGGTAAATATCCTGAGCTCC
>MDTC01114744.1_pt1 | contig 37264 bp, 39 predicted proteins | sample 811181 | NCBI WGS metagenome assembly MDTC01 (sample SAMN05326644, study PRJNA326480) | marine metagenome | isolation source: seawater | place: Pacific Ocean: North | collected 2011
AAAAGAAAACTTCTTTTGCTAAAAAAACTTTGAAAATTATTGGAGAAAAAAACTCTGAGAGTGAAAAAATTGCAGAGAATTCTGAAAGGGAAATAATTAATTTTTTAATTTGTCATATTGCCAAAAATTTAGAGGGTAAGATCTTTGACGCTATTGTTGTTTCAGTTGTAAATTTTGGTTTGTTTATTAATACAATTGAAAATGGTATTAGTGGATTAATTCATATTTCGACACTAGGAAACGAATACTTTATTCATGATGAAAGAAATAATTTGTTAATTGGAGAAAAAACTGGTACAAAATTTAAAATCGGTACTGCGTTAAAAGTCAAATTAATAAAATCACTTCCGAATGAAAAAAAAATCGACTTCACCATTGTAAAATGAAAAAAATATCAACCAAAGATGAAATAACTGTTGGCTTTCACTCCTGTAAAAATATCTTTATAAGTAGGCCTAATGATATTAAAGAGGTCTTTATAAAAAAGTCTAAATCAGATAAATATAGCAAAATTCTTGATATCGCTAATAAGAATCATATCAAAACTAATTATGTTAATGATGATTCTTTTTTTCTCTTATCAAAGGTTGAAACTCACCAAGGTATTATGATTATCGCCAAGAAGAAAAAGTATTTATCAGAAGAAGATCTAAAAATGCAGCTAAAACATTCTAAAAATAAAGAAGTTTTTTTAGTAATTGATAAAGTAGACGATCCAAGGAACTTAGGAGCATGTATTAGAACTGCAGAGGGATTCAGTATAAATGGCATAATAGTAGATAAAAACAATGCACCGCAAATCAATGAAACTGTTAAAAAAGTATCTGCTGGCGCAACAGAGTATATGAATATATATATTGTAAGCAATCTGTCGAGAGTTCTTGATACTTTCAAGAAAAATAATATTTGGGTATATGGTACATCAGGAAATTGCAAAAACTACATTGACAATTATATTTTTAATTATCCCTTAGCGATAGTCATTGGTGGGGAAAATAAAGGATTGTCTAAAAATATACAAAAAAAATGTGATGATTTAATATCAATCAAAATGACTGGAAATACTGAGAGTTTTAATATGTCTGTAGCAGCAAGCATTTTTCTTTATGTTGCAAGCGCCAAAAAATCAGATTGAAAACTTCTTTTGTTTTTTATAGAATGTACCTCCTTGCTCTACTTGTTAAAGACAAGAGACAGTAACCAAAAGGAAAAAATATGAGACATTATGAAATTGTGTTCTTAGTTCACCCTGATCAAAGCGATCAAGTCCCAGCTATGATAGAGAAATACAAGGGTATTATTACCTCTGAGGGTGGTGCTATCCATAGAGAAGAAGATTGGGGAAGAAGAATGCTGACTTACCCCATAAATAAAGTTCTAAAAGCTCATTATGTTTTATTAAATGTTGAGTGCAATCAAAAAGCTATTGATGAAATTAGCTCAATTTTTAAATTTAATGACGCAATTTTAAGAAATTTAATTTTAAAGAAAGAAAATGCAGTTACTTCAGAATCTGCAATGCTCACAAATAAAGAAAATGTTGAAAAAAGTGCTGAAAATTACTATTGAGGATTAAAAATGTCTAAATATTTTAAAAAACAAAGAATTAGTAAATCGCAGCTTGAAGAAATATCAGATATTGATTATAAAGATTTACACTTACTCAAAGATTATATAACTGAAACTGGTAAAATTTTACCAGCTAGAATAACTGGTGTTAGTGCAAAAGTTCAAAGAAAGATTACAAAAGCTGTCAAAACTGCAAGATTTTTAGCTCTTCTACCATATTCAGATAACCACAATTAGTATAATGAAAATAATTTTATTAGAAAAAATTGAAAATCTCGGGCAGCTTGGCGATTTAGTGCAAGTAAAGTCGGGCTACGCTAGAAATTATTTAGTTCCTAAAGGAAAAGCAAAGTATGCTACTGAAGAGAATTTAAAGGAATTTGAAAAAATTAAAGATAAGCTTCTTGAAGAGCAAAATAAAATAATTGCTGAAGCCACTGCCCGTAAAGATATTTTGGACGGAGTTACGATAAACATCGCTTCTGAAGCTAATGAAGAAGGACAACTTTTTGGCTCTATTTCAAATATAGATATTATGAAGCTTCTTGAAGAAAAAGGGCATTCTGTTGAAAGAAAGGAAATACGCATGCCTGAAGGATCAATAAAGTCTATTGGAGAGTATCAAATAAATATACATCTAGGCATTGATACAGAGGCTACTGTAAATCTAATTGTCGAACCAAATAAGTAAAACTGATATTATCTAGATTTACTTATGTAAATTATGGATAAAAACAATAAAATTGATATCTTAAATAAACTTCCCAGTTCAATAGAAGCTGAAGAAGCTGTCATTGGCGGGTTAATTCTTGATAATCAATCATGGGAACAAATAGCTGATATTTTGACTCCTCAAGATTTTTATTTTGAAGAGAATAAAAATACATTTTCTTGCATTTACGAACTGTCTGAAGAAAACGTCCCTTTTGATATAGTCACCATAAGCAAAAAATATAGAAACATTAGCGATAAGGATATCTCATTATATTTAACTAATGTTGTCAAAAAAACTCCTACTGCTGCAAACATTAAAGCCTATGCGGATATTGTGAGAGAGCAATCAATCTTAAGGCAGTTAATACAGATAGGAAGAGGTATCATTGAAGATTCTTATAATGGTCTGAGGGATAGCAAAACTTTGCTGGATGAGGCTGAAAAGAAGATTTTTAATATTGCTGATGACAACCTAAGGTTAAAAACTGGTTTTCAACAAATCAATAAACTTGTAAAAGATTCCTATCAAACTATTGAAGAACTCTCTGCAAACGATAACCCCATTACTGGAATAGCAACAGGTTTTAAAGAATTTGATGAAAAAACAACTGGGCTGCACGGTGGTGACTTAATTATTGTTGCTGGTAGGCCATCAATGGGGAAAACTACTTTTGCAATGAATCTTGCTGAATATGCTTCCCTGAAATGTGATGCCTCAGTTGCAATATTTAGCATGGAAATGGGTGGTAATCAGTTGTCATCGAGATTTATCTCTTCTATTGGAAGAATTAACCAACTAAAAATTAGGACAGGAAAATTATCTGATGACGATTGGCCGAGAGTTACACAAGCTGTATCACTTTTGTCAAAAGCAAAAATTTTCATTGACGATACTCCAGCGCTAAACCCAAACGATATCAGAGCTAGGTCAAGAAGATTAATGAGAGAAAATGGTCTAGACATGATAATTATCGATTATTTACAGCTTATGCAAGTAAGTGGTTCAACTGAAAACAGAGCCACAGAAATTTCTGAAATATCTAGATCTCTCAAAGCTCTTGCAAGAGAATTAAATGTTCCCGTTGTTGCATTATCGCAATTAAATAGAAGTTTAGAGCAGAGAACAGATAAAAGACCAATTATGTCTGATTTGAGAGAGTCTGGCGCTATTGAACAGGACGCTGATTTGATTTCTTTTATATATCGGGATGAAGTGTATAACGAAGAATCACCAGATAAAGGAAAAGCTGAAATAATTGTTGCAAAGCAAAGAAATGGGCCAATCTTTAAAACAAATCTTACATTCCTAGGGGAATGTACAAGATTTGAAAATTATATTCCTGATAGCTACACAATGTAGATAATTAATATGAGTGCAATAATTTACTTAGATCTCGCAAGATTAAAAAAAAATTTTGGTATCGTAAAAAAAATTGCAAATAACTCAAAAATAATGTCCGTAATCAAAACCAATGCTTATGGTCATAACATTTTAAAAGTTGCCAAATCTTTATCTGGCTCTGATGCATTCGCAGTTGCTGAAATAAGCGAAGCTAAAATCCTTAGAAAAAACTATATTAAAAAAAGAATAATTTGTTTGCAAGGTTTTGAAAATATAAAGGAACTTAATTTTTGTAAAAAAAATAAAATAGAGCCCGTTATTCATAATGAATATCAGTTAAGAGAAGTAGCAAGACTTAAAAAAAGATCGTTCGAAAATATTTGGATTAAGTTTAATACAGGTATGAATAGACTTGGGTTTGATGTAAAAGAAGCTAATAATATATTCAAAAAAATATATGGTGTATCTGAAAAAATAAATCTTATGACTCATTTTTCTGATGCTGACGAAAAGTTCGATAAGAAAACAAATAAGCAATTAAGATTGTTTAATTCAATTTTAAGTACAGAGAAAATGGAAAAGAGTCTTTCTAATTCAGCTGGGATTTTAAAATATGATGATAGCCACAGTGACTGGGTAAGGCCTGGTTTATTATTATACGGAATAAATCTAACTCATAAAAAAATCACTGGATTAAAACCAGTCATGAAAGTCACTGCAAAAGTTATAGCAATAAGAAAATGTAAAAAAGGTGATGAAATAGGATATGGAAGCACATATAAGTGTAAAAAAAGCGAATACATAGCTGCTTTATCTATTGGTTATGGAGATGGCCTTCCTAGATCTTTTAGCAATAACGGAAAAGTATTTTTTAAGGGAAAAAAGTTTTCTATTGTTGGAAGAATATCAATGGATATTACCACAATAAGTTCTGGTAATAATCAACTTAAAATAGGTGATGAACTTGAGATTTGGGGTGATAATATTTCTGTTGAAGATATTTCGAGTAATATTAATACTATACCCTATGAATTACTTTGCAATATAAAATCAAAAAGAAAAATTAATTTTTCTAATTAACAATATTTTCATTTACTTTTTTATAATCTACTTTACCTGAACCTAGAAGAGGAATTTGCTCTAATTTTATCAGTTTCTTTGGAAGACAAAGATTCCCACTTTTATTATCAATCATATATTTTTTAAGATCATCAAGAGTTGCATCTTTTTTATCTGTTACTATTACAATAGTTTCACCCTTATTTGAATCCGTAATAGAACAAGCTACATTAATATTGTTAGTCCAAAGATCATTTGCAAAACTTTCTACGTAAGAAAGTGATACCATTTCCCCCGCAATTTTACTGAATCTTTTTGCTCTTCCTAATATGTGAAGATACCCATTTTTAAAATTTACTATGTCTCCGGTTTCATACCATTCATTATTCAAGCCAAGACTTTTATCGTCTTTATTTTCATAACCTAACATTATGTTTGGGCCTTTAAGACAAAGTTCTCCCCCTTCCTTATATTGATCATTATTTTTTAAGCGATACTCTATGTCAGGAAGTAACTTACCAACTGATCCCTTAAGATTATAATCAAATGTATTTACAGATACTGCAGGTGATGCTTCAGTAACACCGTAACCTTCAAGAATATTTATATCATATTTTTTTTTATATAACTCATACGTTGAAGATTGTAATTTTTCAGCACCAACTATAATCATCCTGATTAATTGAAAGTGCATTCTTTGAGCGTACCTCTCGTAATTTTTTAAAAATGTGTTTGTAGAAAAAAGAATAGTAGATTTAGATTTTTTTATCTCATCAGGAATCTCTTTAAATTTTAAGGGACTTGGGAATATATAAGCCCTTATACCAATATTAATAGGTAAAAGCATGCCTATGCCTAATCCAAATGAATGAAAGAACGGTAAACAACTAAAGATCTTGTCAGATTTATGAAAGTTTAGTGTTCTTGAAACCTGAGATATATTTGCAAGAAAATTACAATGAGAAAGTTTCACACCCTTTGGTATACCCTCAGAGCCAGAAGTATATAATATAACTGCTGGTTTATTAAATTTATCATCTGTCAATTTGCTAGAAGTATTTAAAGACAAAAATAATTTTAAAGTGTTAAGAAAAGAAGAAACAATTTTTTTATCTCTTAAAATATCCTCTAAGTAAATTATATCTTTTTCTGAATGAAGACTAGCAATTTCATCTTCCAAGCTTACTTTTGATAAAAATTGTCTTGAGGTAACAATTGAATTGATCTCAGAAGTTTTAATACATGAAGCTATGTTAGAAAAACCTGAAGTATAGTTAAGCATACAACAGATTTTCTTTAAATACTGTAAAGCATAAAATGTGCATACTGTAAAACAAGTATTAGGAAGTAGAATACCGACTTTAGTGTGCATTTGAATTCTATTTTTTAAGGCATCTCCAAAAATTATTGAATAAAAAAATAATTTTAAATACGAGAATTTATACCCAAATGTATCTTCTATAACTGTCTTAAATAACTTTTTTCTAGTCATTATTAACAAATTATTAAAAAGTGTATTATTTATTCTATTTTTCATAAAGTTTTATTAGAAAATATAAGTACAATAAATTAATTAAACTAAAAACATACAGTATATAATTAGATTTTTCAAAAAAAGAGAAAATAATAATCGTAAACACCCCAGATAAGATAATGAAAAAAGAATTAAAAACATTATTACAAGCTATCACTCTTGCTCTATTTATATCATGTGAATGTTCTTGAAGTTTAAAAAACATGGGAATAATAATAAACACGGCTATAGAAGATATGAAAAGTAAGAAAACCGAATATAATAAATAAATTTTTAATCCAACAGAAAATGCTAAACCTAACGAAATTATAGAAATTATAAATAATGATATAAAAATTGAACTATCGGACCTTTTTTTTGAAAAGTATATTGACGAGTAAAATGCACCAATAATTATTCCTACAAAAGTTAGTAAATATGATATTAATATATTTAATTCTAAGGTATTAAAAAATTCTGTTGATATTAAGGGAATCAGGTTTATTAATAATGCGGAAAAAAACCAAAACCAGCTTATTACTAGAATACTTTTCAAAAAAATAGAAGACTGAGAGATTTTTAATATTCTAAATGTTGATGCAAAAATATTTTTAGAAATTAACAGTGAGTTATTTTCAATTAATGAGTTTTGAAGAAATAAAGAAATCATAAAACCTAAAATAGAAAAAGCCAGAAGTAATTTTATAAAATATTCATTATTTGTAAAAAGTGTTCCTAGAATAATTCCTGAAATAATGCCAAGGAATGTAAATATTTCTAAATATGAATTTGCTCTCATTAACTTTGACCCTATAGTGATTTCTTTAACGTAAGAAAACTTTATAGGTCCAAAAAAACATGATTGGAATCCCATAAATAGTAAACTTAAAAAAATTAAATTTATGTTTTGATTATTTAGAGAGTATAGGAAAAAAATAACAATTATTATTTCAAAAAATTTTAGGTATTTTATTATTAGAGCTTTTTGATATTTATCTGCTAATTCTCCAGCCAATCCAGAAAAAAGAAAATAAGGTGCTATAAAAATGATACTTGCTAATGAGATTAATTGAGCTTTGTTTAGAAAAAAGTTATTTGCATCATAATATGTGATAAATAATATCACCGAGATTCTCATTAAGTTATCACAGAAAGCACCAAGAAAAACAGTAAAATAAAAAAAAATAGGAGATGTATTTTTAAGTTTTTTCAATATTAAAGTTTAGTTGGATTTGGCACGTCTCCATATACCTCGTTGGGATCAAAAGTTTTACTTTTTTCAACAAACTTCAGCGATGTTGTGTTTTTATTTTTGTCATGATTTATTTTTCTGTAAAAACATGATTTATATCCTACGTGACAACTTGCTCCAGTGCCGTCGACACAAACTTTCATCAATACTGCATCTTGATCATCATCAATTAATATTTCATCTATTCTTTGATAGAGTCCACTTGTATCACCTTTTTTCCATAAGCATTTTCTACTTCTGCTCCAATAATAAGCAAAACCCGTTTTTATTGATAAAGATAATGCTTCCGCATTTTGATATCCAAGCATTAAAATATCACCTGTTTTACTATCCATTGTAATTACAGGAATTAAGCCTTCGTTATCAAATTTTGGCGCAAGTTCATTACTTTCTTCAACTTGTTGAACGCTTACCCTATTTGAAAAGAAATCATCACTCATTTATTTGTAACTCCACTCTGTAGCTCCATTAGAATCTTTTAAAATGATACCATGTTTTAGTAATTCATCTCTTACTAAATCAGCTTGATCAAATTTTCCATTTTTTCTGTAACTATTTCTTTGTTCAATCATGATTAAGATATCTTTTTCAGCTAGTTTACTTTTGGCTGAACTTTCAAACCATTCTTTTGGGTCAAGATCTAGAAAACCAAGAAATGATGCAGTATCTACTAATTCCTTTTTGTCTTTAATACTTAGCATTTTTGTAATTGCAAGCGATGTATTTAGATCATCATTAAGTGCTCTTATGACCTCATCATTTATACAATTTAGTTTATCTTTTATATGATTAACCTCTTCTTTGACTTTATATATCTTATCTAAAATCTTTTTAGCTTGGTCTAATAAAGTTTTACTAAAGTTTATGGGCTTCCTGTAGTGTGTAAGAAGCAATGCTAATCTTATAACTTCGCCTTTATAATCTTTCGAAAGTTCCTTAACAGTAACTATATTACCAAGTGATTTTGACATTTTTTCGCCTTCCATTTTTAAATAGCCATTATGAATCCAAAAATTAGCGAAAGTTTCATTGTTATTAGCGCAACAGCTTTGTGCGATTTCATTTTCATGATGTGGGAATATCAAGTCTTGACCACCACCGTGAATATCTATAACAGGTCCTAAAATTTTATTTATCATTGCTGAACACTCTATGTGCCATCCAGGCCTACCTTGCCCCCAAGGACTGTCCCAGCCTGGAGAATTTTGATCTGAAGGTTTCCATAAAACAAAATCGTGTTCGTTTTCTTTAAAAGGTGCGACTTCAACTCTTGATCCAGCGATCATGTCTTCAATATTTCTTCCAGATAATTTTCCATATTGATTAAATTTTTTAACATTAAACAAAACGTGTTTTTCTTTTTCATACGCAAACTCTTTTGATATTAATTTTTCAATCAACATTATCATTTCTTGAATATATTCAGTTGCTTTAGGTTCTATTGTTGGGGGGAGATTATTAAGATACTTCATGTCACCATGATAAGATTTAGTATATTCAGCTGCTATTTCTTTTATCGTAACTCCTCTTTTGTTAGCAGCATCGATAATTTTGTCATCAATATCGGTAATATTTCTAACATACATAACTTTTTTGTAGTGAAATTTTAAGAGTCTATATAAGACATCAAAAACTACCGCAGGTCGTGCATTACCAATGTGCGGGTCGTTATAAACCGTTGGTCCGCAGACATACATCTTCACCTCATCCTCTACCAGAGAGTGAAACGTTTCTTTTTTATTTGATAAAGAGTTATATAATTTTATTTTCATAAGTTTACAAAATATTATACACTGAAATTAAAACTTAAATAAAATATGAAAACCATACTTATATTAAACGGTAAAGTAATTAACGAAAATCAAATACTCGAGCAAGATATTTTCGTTAAAGATGGTAAAATTAATAAGTTAGACAATGATTTATCATCACTAAGCGCTGATATCGTAATAGATGCATCAGGAAAATATGTGATGCCCGGCATGATTGATGATCAAGTTCATTTCAGGGAGCCCGGAAACCTTAATAAAGGCAGTATTAAAAGTGAAGCCACAGCAGCTGTAGTTGGAGGTGTTACTTCGTTTTTTGATATGCCAAATAATAACCCACCAATAGTAAAGAACTCGCAGATGGATCAGAAGTTCAGCATAGCTGAACAATCTTCAATTTGTAATTACGCTTTTTATCTTGGCGCAACAAATGACAATGTTGAAGAAATAAAGAATTTAAGGAAAGATGCGTGTGGTGTAAAAATATTTATGGGTGCGTCCACAGGAAACATGTTGGTAGATAATTTAAAAACTTTAGAAGAGATTTTTATACATTCCCCTGCCTTAATCGCTACCCATTGTGAGGATACTCCAATGATTAATGAAAATCTTAAAAAATATCAGGAAAAATATGGTGAAGATATACCAATTGAATTTCATGCAGAGATAGGTAGTAGAGAAGCTTGTATAAAATCATCCTCTTTAGCAACAGATCTTGCAAAATCTTTTGGGTCAAGGCTACATGTTTTACACATCACTACACATGATGAATTAAAGCTATTTTCTAATGCTGAAATTGATCAAAAGAAAATTACCGCAGAAGCTTGCATTCATCACTTACTCTTTCATGATGCCGATTACAAACATTATGGCAGTTTAATTAAATGTAATCCCTCGATTAAATATAAAAAGGATATGGAATGTTTAAGAGATGCTGTAAATTCAAATATCATTGATGCAATTGCTACTGATCACGCACCACATGAATTATCAGAAAAAAAAGGACCCTACGCTAAAATTACAAATGGCATTCCATATATTCAATATGCGCTGAGATCATTGTTAGAACTTCATCATGATGGAGTGTTTACATTAGAGAAAATCATTGAAAAGGTTTGTCATGGTCCCGCTAAGTGTTATGGTGTTATCGATCGTGGTTATATAAGAGAAGGTTATTGGGCGGATATAACAATTTTTGAGTTTCAAGATGCAAAAAAAGATCCAGCTGAAGTACTTCATAAATGTGGATGGTCACCTATGAGCGAAACAGAATACAGGACTAAAATAGATTCAACAATTGTATCTGGAAATCTTAGTTACTCTAAAGGAAAATTAGTCAATCCGGAACAATCAGGAATGAAAGTTGAGTTTAGTCGAGACTATTAAAACTATTTTAACTTTTCTTGATTAAAATCTACTTCAACAACGATATCGCTTTTTAGCTGTGATTGGCAAGCAAGAATATAACCATTGTCTAACATTTCACCATCAAGAGTGTAAGCAAAATCAGTTAATTCTTTTACTTTGCCCTCTTTAAGCACGGCTCTACATGTGCCACAACTTCCAACCTTGCAATCGCACGGCCACTTAATTCCAGCATTTACTGCAGCTTGGAGCAAGTTTATTTTACCTTCAACTTCAAAGGTCTCACCTGTATTTGCGATGGTTACTTTATGAACTTTATTTTTATCTCCAAAACCAAACATATTAATCTCCTAAAATCTTTAAAAAAGGTAGCCGGCATTATACCGGCTACAAGTAATTGGAGCAATGTGCTCCAGGGGGATTGATCGTTACTTTTTGTAATATAGCATAATTTACATATATGTACAGATATATTTATACAATAATTGATATTATTCCATATAATCTATACAAATACAATATTTGTACAAATAAACCTAAAAAAAACTTGTTTAATACTTATAAAGGTGTATATTTAAACCATGAATGAACAAAATTATAGAATTGGATTAACAACTCAGATTACTGGAATTAGACCAGAGACATTACGTGCATGGGAAAGAAGGTATTCCGTAGTGAAACCTATCAGAACTGAAGCTGGAGACAGACTTTACACGCAAGCTGATATAGACAGGTTACTACTAATTAAAAGATTAGTTGATAATGGTGACGCAATAAGTGCTGTTGCAAATCTGAGTCATGATACATTAAAAGAAAGAATTGATAATTGCAGAACTGCAATAGCAAGTGATAAAAAAGGTAAACTCGCTTTTGTTTTACTGGGATCGACTATCCTAGATAAAAATACACTCGATCAAATGAACTTAAATATGATAGACGTGAAGACTGATGCAGCAGAATTAAAGTCTAGTTACCATACTAAAGTCAATTTTGTCATTGTAGAAATGCAAAGTGTGCACCCAGGAAGCTTAGATTACATTCAAAGTATAAAGAAAATTACCAAAGCTGAAAAAATATTAGTTGCTTATGACTTTGGTAGAGAAGCAGATGTAGCTCTTTTAAACACAATTGACTCATCAGCTATTAAGTTGCCTCTCAAAAAAGAAACTATAACTGACTGGTGTCAAGAAAATTTCCCTTCATATAGATCAGTTGATTCTAATTTCATGCCTAGAGTACTTTCCTCTGAGCAAATAAATACAATTATTAAAGCTGGTTCAAATATTAATTGTGAGTGCCCACAACACTTAAGTGAAATCATTGGAAAATTAGTTGCTTTCGAAAAGTATTCATCTCAATGCGAAGCCAGAAATCCTCAAGATGCCGAAATTCATACTCTTTTAGAAGAAGAAACATCAAAGTGCCGTCATGCATTTGAAAAACTCTTAGTCGCTGTTGCAAACTTCGAAAATATAGAATATTAAAAAATGGCTTCATTAGTTGTTTTCTCTAATGATTTAAGAATTTCAGACAATCCCTCTTTGACCCAAGCCCTTAAAGGTGACGAAAAAACTTATCTCTGTTTTATCTATGACAAAGAATTATTTCACTCTTCACATGGTAGGGCAAACCTGTGGTGGTTAAGAAAAAGCCTAAATGAATTGTCGATAAAAATAAAAGATTTAGGAGGTACCCTAAATATAATATCTGGTACCTTTGACAAAAAACTAATAGAAATAACAAATAAATATCATATCAATAACGTCTATTATAATTTAAATAGAGATCCTTTATTTAAAAAAGCTTTTCACGAATTTGAGAGTAAGGTTGCCAATCATGTAGATGTTCATAGATTTGATTGTTCAATAGTTCATAATCCTGATAATTGTTTTAATAAAAGTGGTGAACCATTCAAGGTTTATACACCTTTTTTTAAATATTGTAAGTTACAATATACAAATGAAATTCCTCTTTCTGCTCCAAAAAAATTAGCAACTGAACCATTAAACGAGAAAAGTCTTGATCTATCCCTGCCTTTTAGTGAGAGCGAAAAATACTGGGGTGATAAATTTGAAAAAAATTGGGAAGTTGGAGAAGAAGCTGCTCAAAATAAACTTAAAAATTTTGTGGAATATAAAATTAAAGAGTACAAAGTTGAAAGAGATTTTCCTGCAAAACCCAGTACTTCAATGCTGTCCCCGCATTTAAGATTTGGTGAAATTTCTCCTAGGCAGATTTTACACTATATTGGGTTTTCAGCATCTGAAGAACTTGATAAGGGCTCAGAACATTTTGCTAAGGAAATATATTGGAGAGAATTTTCACATTATATTCTTCATCACTTTCCGTTTGTAAGTAAAAAACCATTTAATAAAAAATTTGAAAATTTTCCCTGGAAAAGTGACTATAGAAACGAATTACATAGATGGAAATATGGTAATACTGGGATAAAGTTAATTGATGCTGCTATGATTCAGCTTTGGCATACTGGCTGGATGCACAATAGAATGAGAATGTTGGTCGCATCTTATCTTACTAAAAATCTTCTCATTCATTGGTTAGAAGGAGAAAAGTGGTTTAAAGATACTCTTGTCGATGCAGACTTTGCAAATAATGTTTGTGGTTGGCAGTGGGTTGCAGGAACTGGAACAGATGCGGCACCGTATTTCCGTATCTTTAACCCTGAGGTCCAGTCAACAAAATTTGATGAGAATAATGAATATACAACTAAGTGGCTTAATATTAGAAAAGAGTATCCTTCTCTTCCTAATGAGGAAGGTTTGTTAGTCGACCTTAGCAATTCTAGAAAAAGAGCTTTAGAAGTTTTTTCAAATATTTAATTTATATTAAAATGTTACATTTAACAGCGTTATATAAAAAAATTTAAGTTATAACAAATTCTATCCCATAAGCTAATTAAAAATATTTTAATCTAATTACTAAGAGTATTTTTTTTCTATATAGCTATGTAAAATACTTTTGAACTCTTCAGCTATATTCTCCCCTTTTAAAGTGCAAGCTTTTTCACCATCAATAAAAACTGGTGCAATAGGATTTTCTCCCTTACCTGGTAGGCTTATTCCGATGTCAGCATGCTTACTTTCTCCTGGACCGTTAACAACGCATCCCATGACCGATATTTTTAAATTTTCTACTCCAGGATATGATTCTGACCACTTTGGCATATTATGATCGATATGTTCTTCAATATTACTTGCAAGCTTTTGAAAATAGTCACTTGAAGTTCTTCCGCATCCTGGACAAGATGTTACATCTGGAGCAAAATTTCTTAAATCTAAGCTCTGTAATATTGCCTTAGATATTTCGACCTCTTCACTTCTATTACCATTAACTTCTGTAGTTAGTGAAACTCTAATAGTATCTCCAATACCATTAATTAGTAATGGAGCTAAAGCAGCTGTTGAGTAGACAACACCCCTTCTTCCGCTTCCTGCCTCAGTTAAACCAAGATGGAGTGGGAAGTTACATAGTTTTGAAATCTTAGAATATACGTCTATAAGTAAGTTAACTTTGCTAATTTTACATGAAATAATTATTTTATTTTCTGGCATTCCTAAATCAATAGCATATTTTGCGCTATTTAAAGCGGATGAAATAACGGTATCACACAAAATTGCGTCTAAAGACTTAGGTGAATTAGATTTAGAATTTTCGTCTAAAATTTCCTGAAGTAAATCTTGGTCTAGACTTCCCCAATTTACTCCAATTCGTACCGGTTTTTTCAATTTATTTGCAACTTCAATAATAGACGAAAAATTTGTATCTCTTTTTTTTCCACTACCAACGTTACCTGGATTAATTCTAAATTTATCAAGATAGCTAGCTTCTTTCTCTAATTTGTTTAGTAAAATATGTCCATTAAAATGAAAATCCCCAACTATTGGAACATTGATATTATTACTTAAAAGTTTTTCTTTAATTTCAGGAATTGCCTTTAAGGCTTCAGTGTCATTTACAGTCACTCGTACAATTTCTGAACCTGCAAAAAATAATTCTTTTATTTGGTTTACTGTAGCATTAATATCTGAAGTATCAGTGTTTGTCATTGACTGAATCACAATTGGGTTACTACCTCCAATTCTAATATTTCCGACTTCTACTTCATTTGTTATTTTTCGTTTCAATATGTTAATCTCATGATTACTGTTAGTTTAAGTATAATACAAATTACACATATGAAAAATTACTTCGTTACAGGTACGGACACTGGTGTAGGCAAAACCTATTTCATAAGTAAATTTACTCAACAATTTATGAATTCAATATCAATAAATATAGTGAAGCCTATTGAATCTGGCTGTGAATTAAAAAATGGTAATTTAGTTGCCTATGATACTGGTATATATTCTAAAATAATAAGTAAAGATATCTCCAAGATATGCAAATATCCTTTGCAAGGTCAATTTTCACCTCACAGAGCGTTAAAAGAAATAAATAAAGAAGTAACTTGCGATGAACTAAAATTTTTTACTGAATCACAGTATATTAATAATGGTATTAATTTCGTAGAGGGTTGTGGGGGTTTTAAATCGCCAATTGCAACAATGTGTCTTAATAGTGATTTTGTAAAGAAATTAGACATACCTATTATATTAGTTATTAAAAATAAACTAGGCTGTATTAACCATACACTTCTAACAATAGAAATGATTGAAAGCTTAAAATTAAATTTAAAATTAATTATTTTTAACAGGTTTAATAAAGAAGATGATTCACATTTTGAGGAATTAAAGGACTTTGTGAAAAACTATGATATATATAATTGGCAAGGTCAGGATTTTCATCCAGAAATTTTAAAAAAACTATAATGCCAGAATTACCAGAAGTAGAAACAATTGTAAACGGAATAAAGCCATTTACAGAAAATCAGACGATTAAAAGCTGTAAAGTTAGGGTAGAAAAATTACGCTGGAAACTTGATAAAAGATTAGATAGAAAAATCATTAATTCGAAAATTCTCGGTATTAAGCGACGCGCTAAGTACATAATTATTCAAACAAATAAAAATTATATAATTTTTCATTTAGGAATGACCGGTAGTTTAAGAATTTCAAAAGAAAATAAAAAGAATGAAAAACATAACCATATAATTTTTAAACTTTCAAATGACTATCATTTACTATTTTATGATGTTAGAAAATTTGGAATGATCTTTGTTACACAAGAAGATCCTGAGAAAAGTCATGAACTTTTAACAAGGTTAGGTGTGGAACCCTTAACAAAAGAATTTAATCAAAATTTTTTATTTAAGCTTACTAGGGGGAAGAAAGTTAATATTAAAAGTCTGATTATGAATGCTAATTATGTTGTTGGTGTAGGAAATATTTATGCTAATGAAAGTTTATTCTTATCTGGTATTTTACCTACCAGAATAGCCACTAAACTTAGTAAAGATGATTGCAATATTTTAGTTCAATCAATTAAAAATGTTTTAAGAAAGGCCATTCGAAAAGGAGGTTCATCAATTAAAGATTATATCGATGCTGATGGGAAGGAGGGTTATTTTCAATACGACTTCAAGGTATACAGCAGGGCTGGTGAGCCCTGCTATAATTGTAGTAATACCATCTTAAAAATTACTATTAACCAACGAGCCAGTTACTTATGCAGTAACTGTCAGAAATAATTATTTCTTTTGTTGCTCGTAAAACATTTGGTTTAGTCTGTGTGAATTGGCATCAGCTGCAGAAATCGCTTGTCTAGCAGTTTCTTCAACTAATTCTAGTCTAGATAAGATATCTTGACTTACACACCCAGAAAGTAAAACTAGAGATAGTAAGCTTGCAACTATTTTTGTTTTTATCATACGTCCTCCTAGTTAAAACGCGTTTACCCTATAAGAGGGTAGATTTAACTATATCAGGAGTATACAAAGAGTTAAAGCGGAATAATGAAAAAAAGGGCAATCCATTGCCTACTTATCCATAATTAGCGGCCTAAACACTGGCGATATAAACAAATACCGGCAAATACCCAAATAAAAAATGCAATTGAAAGTTCTAACATAATAAGTAAATTATAATATGTTAATATTTTAACGTCAAGCTAACTGAACTGATGTTGTAGTTTTGTTAATACAGATTTTGAGACATAGGCCGATACATCTCCTCCGAGTTTTGAGACTTCCTTAACTAGGGAGGATGAAATAAAAGCATATTGTTCTGATGGTGTAAGGAAAACTGACTCTAAATTTACGTTCAACTGTCTATTCATACTCGCCATTTGAAACTCATATTCAAAATCTGAAACAGCTCTTAAACCCCTTAAAATTGCCTTAGCATTAACACTTTCAGCATAATCTACAAGAAGGCCTTCAAATTTGCTTACATGGACATTTTTAATTCCCTGAAGAGAATCCTTCACCATATCAACCCTTTGATCAACATCAAACAGGATATCTTTCGAAGATTCACCAACTACGCAAACATGCAGCTCTGAAAATACAGAATTAATAGCTCTAATAACTAGATCTTTGTGACCGTTAGTAAAAGGGTCAAAAGTACCTGGATAAACTGCGATCGTCATTTTTAAATTCCTTTAATTTTCCAACAATCTAACATTAATTTAGTTAGATGAAAATAACCCATAAAAAACGTTACCTATCTTAGAATGTTTTATTAAATCCCAACCATTGGGCTTTGCTTTCAAAACTTGATCTTTGGTTTTTAGTGGTATTTCAAAATAGACTACAATATCATTTGTTTTAGATAATATTTCAATAATTTCAAATATGTCATTTGTCAAAAAAGGCGGGTCAAGAAAAACTATTGAAGAATCTAAATTATAATTTTTTAAAAATACTTGCGCATATTCATTATAGATTTCAATATTATTAGCGTTTAATTTTTCTTTTTGTTTTACGAGAAAATTATAAACTTCTTTATCACTTTCCAGCATAATAACTTTTGACGCTTTACGTGATGCTGCCTCAAAACCTAATGATCCACTTCCTGCAAAAGCATCTACTATACATTTATTCGAAAGATTATGACCAATCCAATTAAATAAATTTTCTCTGATATAACTTTTTGTAGGCTTTACGTTAGATTTATCAATTATATCTATAGATCTTCCCTTCCAATTGCCCCCAGTAATCTTCGTTTTATTAGAAAGGGTTTTCATTTCCAACGACAACTGTAATAAAGTTCTCATCTAGTAAAACTTCTTTCAATGCGTCTTTAATATTTTTTGGTGTCACAGATTGAATATTTTTTTCAAAATTTACTAAGTAATCTAAGGGTAGATCATAATATGCGATCATAGATATATAATTCAAAATATCCTTATTGCTACTCACTCTAAGTGGAAATTTATTTATGATTGCATTTTTAGCATCTTCAACTTCTTTTTTTGTTGGCCCTTTAGAAATATATTGATTGAGCATTTCATGAATTGTATTTATAGCATCTTTAGCTTGAGAATTTTTAGTTTCAAGATTTATCGCCATTGGGCCAACACTCTTTAATGGATATATGTAACTATAGACACTATATGCATATCCTCTTTTTACCCTTATTTCTTTCATTAATTTAGAGCTAAAACCTCCTCCTCCAAAAATATAATTTGCAACATACAAGGGGAAGTTTCTATTATCCCCACGTTTAATAGTATGTTGACCTATATAAATATGAGATTGCTCTGAATTTAGCTTTTTAAAGAAATTTTTTTTACTTGGGCTTTGAATCTCACCCTTATAGATTTGATTCTTTTTGTTAGTTGAAGAGTTAAGGCTCGTTGAAATCTTTTCAGCTAATTTTTTAATTTCTTCGAACTTTAATGAGCCAACTATGACGATTTTTGCGTTTTGCCTTGTAATATAGCTTTTATAAAAATTGATTACATCTTTTCTGCTTATTTTTTCAATAGAGGAAACATAACCTTCATTTGGATTAGCATAAGGATGCTTGCCATATAGTGATTTGTAGAAAAGATTAATTGATACGTCACTTGGATCTGTTGCCCCTTCTTTTATAAACGAAAAAAGCTGATTTTTTTGGATTTCAAATTGTTCTTTGGGAAAGTTTGCACTGCTTAAAATTTCAGCAAAAATTTTTACTGAATTCTTAAAATAATTCTCTTGAGTTAAAGATCTCAGAGAAATTATAGACTTATCTTTATATGAGCTAGCACTAAAGATTGCTCCATTAGATTCAAGTTCGTAAGATATCTCGTCATATTTTTTATTTTTCGTTCCCTCGTTTATTAACCCATGAGTAAGGTTTGAGAGTCCATTTAGCTTATTATCTTTGTCTGATCCTGCATCAAATATAACTTGGATATCCACCATGGGAATGGTGCTAGAATTTACATAAAAGACCTCGACTTTATTTTTGGTCAGAAATTTTTTAATTTCCATATTTGCTTCAGCTTTACTTATCATAAAAAATAAAATAAAAAAAGAAAAAATTATGAGCTTATATAATTTTTTATTTATTGACATAAGCTACAGTTTTATTAGTAGGAACAAAGTATTTCTTAGCTACTGACATAATATCTTGGCTTGTGACTGAGCCAACATAATCAGTAAATTTTTTTATAATGTCAATACTGCCAACAGTAGTCGAGGTCATACCATATACGTAAGCTTGATAAAAAAGTGAATCTTGTTGATAAACTTCATATGCTATAACTTGAGCTAAGATCTTATCCAAATCTCTTTTCGTTACCATACTTTTTTTGTATGAGTAGAGAATGCTTTCAATTTCTTTTTCAAGATTCTTTAAATTTATACCTGATACTGGACTTGCATCTATTAGAAACAAACTATCGTTTCGCGCAAATAGTGAGTAACTTGAGTCTACCGCATATGCTACTTTTTTTTGTCGTATTAATTCTTTACTTAATCTCGAATTATCACCGTAACTCAATATTGAGCTTAATACATAAAGTGCAAAACAATCTTTATAGTTCATGTCAGACGAGGCAAGGCTTGGGACTTTATAACCAAATATTAAATAAGGTTGCTTCCCATCTATTTTTAGATCTGCAAACTTAGTTCCAAATTGCTTTGGTTCCTTTTTACCTTTTCTTACAGGTAATTGCATAGTTTTAATTGGTCCGTAATATTTTTTAACTAATTGAAGTGTTTTTTTTATGTCTACGTCTCCAACAATTACTACGGTGGCATTATTTGGTGAGTACCACCTATCATACCAAACTTGAAGATCCTCAACTTCCATAGTCTCTAAATCTTCCATCCACCCTATTACAGGATTATGATAAGGATTATTTACAAAAGCTGTTGCATGAAGTTTCTCGTATGCAATTGCTTCGGATTGATCATCTGTTCTTAACCTTCTTTCTTCTTTAATAACCTCAATTTCCTTAATAAAATCTGATTTTTTAAGTTGTAGGTTTTTCATTCTGTCAGATTCCATTTTGATTACATTTTCAAGAAATGATTTTGGAACTGTTTGATAATACGCTGTGTAATCTCTGCTAGTGAATGCATTTTCATTTCCACCAAATTTTTCAACTTGATCTGAGAATTTTGAACCTGGAAATTTTTGTGTTCCTTTAAACATCATATGCTCTAAAGCATGAGATATTCCAGTAATTCCGTTTTGTTCGTCCCCAGAACCAATTTTATACCACAAATGTGATGTAACTACAGGGGCACGAGAATCCTTCTTAATTACCACTTTTAAACCATTATCAAGAGTTGTGTTCATAGTTTCTGCATAGCTTAAAGTTGAAATAAAAAGGATAAAAAAAATTTTAAATAACGCATTTAATCTTGTTAACATAAAGGTTGTCTTTAAAAATTTATTAAATATTATAATATTAAAATGCTTAAACTTTTAAACATTTACAAAAATTATACTCAAGAAAGTAATATATTACAAAACATCAATCTTGAAATAAAAAAAGAAAGCTGCGTGCAAATATTTGGAATTTCAGGATCTGGTATAACCTCATTGTTTAAAATATTAACTTTAAATGAAAAAGCTTCAAAAGGATCTATAATTCTTGATGGAAGAAATGTAAATCAAAAAAGTACATCTGAAAAGCTTAAATTTATAAGGGAAACTGGAATAATATCAGAAAATACAGTTATTCTTGAGGATCTAACAGTTATAGAAAATATTGAGATACCTCTTAGAATAAAGGGAGAATCTTTTAGAAATTCTCAGGCAAAAGTAAACGAGATACTGAAAATCCTTAAATTAGAACATAAAAAAAATTCTAAGGGGTGTGAATTGTCCAGAAGTGAGAAAAGATTAGTACAGATTGGACGTTGCATCATTAAAAATCCCAAAATGCTAATTGCAGACAATATTTTTAGTCAAATTGATTCAAACCAAAAAGAAATCATAGAAAAATTAATTAATATTTTAGTGGAAATCAAGACAACTATTATTCTTCTTACGAACGAAAAGCTAGTAGCAAATCATAGTTTTTTGAATTTTGACATTAAAGATTTAACTAGCAACTAAAATGAATACTACAAAATATTATAATAAATTCCTATTTAATTTAAAAAAGCTAAAAAGATATTTTTTTTATAATAAAAGTTATCTTTTTATGAGTATTTTCTATATATCTATTTCTTTTTTCTTATTCATTTTTCTTAATTTTGCTTCAAGAAACGTTAATACAGTATGGCATTATTTTTATGAGAATACTCAGATGATAATTTTTTTAAAAACCGATGCTAGTTTAAATGAATTGAATGATTTTAAGGAAAAAATTAATAAAGATAATATAAATATCAAAATAGTTTCAAAAGAAGAAGCTATCAAAATCGTAAGTGATAAAAACAATAATTTTTCATATAATTTTCCAGATCTTCCTTTTAGCAATATACTAATTTTAAAATCTAATAATTCTTTTAGCTCATCAATTATTAATTTGGTAAGTCAATCAAACATAGTAGAAAGTCATGCTATTAAAAATCGAGAAAATTTATCTATCAAATATATAAAAGAGATAGGTGAAATTTTATATTACTTATTCGGTCTTTTTACTCTATTGCTAATTTTTTTCTCAATCAGGAATTTTGTAAAAGGCTTTTACATGAGATTTTCAAAAGAACTTAAATTATATGTGCAAGAAGGTGAATCAATTACATTATTGAGATTTTTAAATTATATTTTTTTTATTGTAATTATATCTTTTAGCTTAATAGTTAGTTTTTATTCGACAAGCATATTATCAGAATTCATCAATGCCAACGTGAATAAATATACGGAAAATTTTTTATTTCCTCTGGCATTGAAAGAGTTATCAGGAACTACGATCTCTCTTACTTTTCTAATAGGTTTGCTATCTTTAATAATAAATAGCTATAAAATTTCCTCAAGAATATACAATTTCCCTAAAATTTGATATTGTAAGTCATTGATTATATTCATTATATTTGTAATATTGATTTTTATTAGCACTCTTCTATAATGAGTGCTAAATTATGAACATGAAATATAACAATTTTGAAATGGCAATATCACCTGCTTCTTCTGGAGAAGCATATTATTCCTATGTCATGTCTTTGCCTGTTTTAACAAAAGAAGAAGAAAAAAGGTTGGCTCAAGATCTGTTGGATAATAACAACCTTGATTCTGCAAAAAAATTAATTATGCATAATTTGAGATTTGTTATTTATATAGCTAAAAGCTATTCTGGCTATGGATTAAATGTTAATGACTTAGTTCAAGAAGGTAATATTGGCTTAATGAAAGCTGTCAAAAAGTTTGATCCTTCCAAAAACGTAAGATTAATAACCTTTGCTGTCCATTGGATAAAATCAGAAATAAATGAATTTGTAATAAAAAATTGGAAAATAGTTAAAGTAGCAACCACAAAAGCACAGAGAAAACTTTTTTTTAATTTAAGATCCAAGAAAAAGTCTAGTACTTGGTTAAACAATGACGAGGCAAAATCAATCGCACTAGATCTCGGCGTATCTGAAAAAGATGTAAAAGAAATGGAGTCAAGATTATCAAATTATGATTTAGCTGTAGAATCTGAATCTGATGACGAAAATAGTTTTGGGCCAATTGATTATTTAGAAAGTAGCGAACTTCAACCGGATGCAGTTGTCGAATTAGAAGACAAAACGAAGTATTTTGAAGCTCTTAAAATTGCTTTAAATAATCTTGATGATAGAAGTAAAGAAATAATTTCAACAAGGTGGTTAACTGATAATAAATCCACTTTGGCTGAACTGTCTAAAAAATATGGCATTTCCCAAGAAAGGGTAAGACAAATAGAATCAGAATCAATAAAAGTTCTTAAAAATTATATCAAAGTATAACTAGTAGATTTAAATACCTGTCAGCTATCATAAAACCAAATAATGCCGATAAATAAATTATTGAATAATTAAATATTTTAAAAGATAAATTATTGCTTTTTGAAATTTGCATTGAAATTGTCAAATACAAAAAAAATAAATTTAAGACGATTGAACCAAATAAATAGAATTTTCCTGAAAAACCAATTAAAAAAGGTAGAAAAGAGCATACACTCATCATTAATGTGTATAAAGTTATATGAATTCTAGTGAAATTATCTCCATGAGTTACTGGTAGCATAGGAATTTTAGCAGCGGCATACTCATCTTTTTTTGCAAGAGCTAATGCCCAAAAATGAGGAGGTGTCCACATAAATATGATTAAAAACATAATAACAGCCATGTAATCAACGGAACCAGTAATAGCAGTCCAACCTAATAGAGGTGGTGTTGCGCCAGCTGCACCACCAATCACGATATTTTGTGGAGTAGCTCTCTTTAAATACATGGTATATATAAATGCATAACCGACCAATGAAGCAAAAGTGAGGTAAGCAGTTAATTGATTAACATAAAAGAATAATATTACAAATCCAATAAATCCAATCACAATTGAGTAAACTATCACATTTATTTCTTTGAGCTCACCTGAGGGTAAAGGCCTTTTTTTAGTTCTATCCATAATGCGGTCGACTTTTTGGTCTACTAATTGATTAATAGCACCCGCTGAGAAAGCCATTAATGCAATTCCTACGTTAGCAATAATAAGAAGTAAAAAATTAATATTAAGAGGATTTGCTAACAGCATACCTATTAGAGAAGTAAAAATCATTAAAAGAACTACCCTTGGCTTTGATATTTCAATGTATGGCTTTATTGAAGATATATAAGACATTTTAATGTTTAATTAAAGATCTGCTATAACAATAATTTAATACATATGCTAACGTTATTAAACTTATGAGTAATAATGACGCATTCCCAGTGTGAGCAACTGCTATCTGAATTGGCAAACTATAAATTACATTCATTATACCAAGCGCTATTTGAGCTAATAAAAGTAAGAAAATTGTAATACTTAAATATTTTATAAAATCATTTTTAATTAATCTATTAACGTATATTAATGAGAAAACTAAAACACAAAAAGTTACTAAAGCCCAAACACGATGAGTAAAATGTATAGCAACTCTTGAATATGAATCTAGAACCCCAAATTCATAATTTTGATCAGTAAAGTCAACCGAAAACCCACTAGCGAAATCCATTTTTGGCCACCATTGAGTATTGCACTTTGGAAAATCTACACAAGCAAGAGCGGCATAATTTGTACTTGTCCAACCACCTAGAATTATTTGAATTACTAAAAATAGAAGAGAAACATATACTATATTTCTTGCATACTTAAAATACTTAAAATCTAAATTTATATTTAGAAATACGTGATTACTAAATATATATGATTTGTGTTTGATAAAAATAAGCCATATTAGTGAAAAAATTGATAACCCACCAACAAGATGAAGGGAAACTATAAGAGGTTGAAGTTGCTCAGATACAGTTAGTAAACCTAAAAAGGCCTGAAGTAAAACTAATAATCCGGTGAACATTGAGATTTTTTTTAAATTTTTATAATCATATCTATAGATGATATAAACGAATGCCAGAATCATTAGACCGAATATACCTGCAAGATATCGATGTATCATCTCTTTCCATGCTTTTCCAATATCAACTTGAGAACCTTTAAAAAGTTGTTCAGCCTCACTAATTTCGCTTGCTGTCTCTGGCACACCTAATAAAATTCCATAGCAACCAGGCCAATCTGGACATCCTAAACCAGCATCTGAAAGCCTTACATAAGCGCCAAAAGTTATAATTGTAAAAACTAAAACTAGCATTATATAAAGTATATTGTTTATACTCATAATTTCTTTATCCTATTTGTGATATTTTAAGAACTTTTTTTAAATCTTTTCTAAGTCCTTTAAAATTTAAATTTTCTTTATTGTAAAACATAAATATATTTCCAAGCGGATCGGAAATATACAAACCTCCATTATTTAAGAGTTCATTGTCTAATAACTTAGGGTCAACTAGCTTATTAATATTTTTGTAATCAGCCTTAATTAAACCTTCAATATCATCATTTTTTTGATCAGTAATTACAATGTTCATAACCCTTGAACTATCTTGGTTAAGACTAATCCTGGTTTGTCTAATAAGATGTAATATTTCATTACATGCTTCATCACATGTGTTTCCTCTAACTACAAAGATTAGAGACCATTTTTTATTACTAAATGTTTTTAAAGTTTTTTCGTTTGTTGAGTGTTTATGAATATTTATCATACTTTCAAGTAATTCGCCATTAGTACTCGGTGGTGCAATTGGAAGATTATCTCTATATACATACATTAATGTAGCGAAAATTAACGGCCCGATGAAAGACAATATGATTAAAATAAAATATATCCTAGATTTAATTTTTGCAGAATAATCTATATTGATATTCACTGTTTTCTTCCCCTAAAAAATAGGATTAAATATATAACTAAGAATATACCTGCCAAACCAAACCATTGAGCAGAATAACCTAAATGCTTTTCATGAGTCATATTAACTATCTTAAAATTGTTTTTAAAATTACTGACATTTGAGCTAGCAACAAGAGTTAAATCGTAAATCAAATTGTAATTTTTGAATATATCGCTAATCTGTTCAAAATCAATATATTGAATTAGTCTAGGCCAAAACTCATTTATGTCCATATCACCTATATGGTAGGGTTCTTCCATCAAGTACAAGAATCCATCGATTTCTTTGATATTCAAAATATTATTTTGAGTTAATAGATTTTCATATCTCTTACTAATATTTTTTCTATTCGTATCAAAGTCAACCCATCCTAAATTTACTAAAATAACATTTTTTGTGTTTTTAATTAAAAAAGGTACATAGACATTAAAGCCCACTTTTTTATTATGAAATTTGTTGTCTAATAAAAAAAATTTTTCAAAAAAATTTCCTTTCAGTCTTACATTTCTATAGTTAAGAAATTCTTTTTCTGAAGATTTGATATCTTCAATAAAGATTGGTGATATAGATTTTCTTGAATCGAATTCAGATATAATATTCTCTTTTTCCTTAGCTCTTTCAAGTTGCCAAATACCTAAGTAAGTAAAAAGAGATATACAAAACAGAAAAAAGATGCTAGAAAGTAAATTAATTTTCATAAACTGTATAAATCTATATTGTTAAAATTTATTGTCATATCCCTTTTTATTTTAATACTAATAAGCTTATTTAGCTCAATGTTTTTTTTAATAAAGGATAAAGGTCAAAAGAGAAGGGTTGTGAATACACTCTTTATAAGGATTATATTATCAATAATTTTATTTATAATACTTATAATCTTATATCAAATGGGTTACATAGAGCCTAATTCAATATAATCTTATTTATTACAACCAATAAACGAATATAAATAAACCCAGCCAAACGACATCGACGAAATGCCAGTACCAAGCGACTGCTTCAAATGCAAAGTGATTTGCTGGCTTAAAATGACCTACTATGCATCTACCTAATATTACACATAACATTAAAGTTCCAACAGTTACATGAAATCCATGAAAGCCAGTGAGCATAAAAAAAGTAGAACCATATATCCCACTTCCTAAATTCAAATTCAAATCTTTAAAGGCGTGACCATATTCTACTCCTTGAAAGTACATAAATATTGCACCTAACAAAACAGTTAAGGCTAAGCCAATAATTAGCTGATATCTATTTGATTCTTTAAGCGCATGATGAGCCCAAGTGATTGTTAAACCACTTGTTAATAGAATAGCAGTATTTAAGGCTGGCAAACCCCATGGTCCCATGTATTTAAATTCGCCGCCTATTTCACCAGGGCCATTGGCATTTTCTGGCCAAATTGCTTCATAACCTGGCCATAAATATGTGTTAGTTGGTAAACCAGTTCCTTCACCCCCAAGCCAAGGTAGCGAATAAGCTCTTACATAATATAAAGCACCAAAAAATGCAGCAAAGAACATTACTTCTGAGAAAATAAACCATATCATTCCCCATCTAAATGACTTATCAACTTGTTCATCATATATACCGCTCTCAGATTCTTTGATAACAACTGAAAACCAGCCAACCATCATAAAAATAACAATCGCTAGACCAACAAATAATATTTCTACACCTAAGTTGCCACCATTGAACAAGTTTGCAGCACCAACCATTGCAGTGCATATACCGATGGTACCAACCATTGGCCACTTACTTCCATGCGGAACATAATAACTAGATTCAGACATTTTTATCCCCAATTAATTTATTTTATTAATCTTTTTTTTATTTGCCACATTGTCAATTTTATAAAAAGTATAAGACAATGTTAAAGTTTTTATATCACTTGGTATACTTGGATCAATGCTAAAGTAAACCGGTAATTTTAAAACTTCTCCAGGCATAATTTCTTGCTGCTCAAAACAAAAACATTCTATTTTTTTTAAATACTTCGATGCAATATTAGGTGAGACACTTGGAACTGCCTGACCTACGACAATATTTTCTGATATGTTTTCAAAATAGTAATATGTACTATGAATTTTACCTTTAGTAACATTTATTTGAAACTCATCGGCTTTAAAATTTACGTTAGTACCCTCTCCAGAGTTTGAAACAAACTGTATCTTGACGGTCGAGGAATCTAGACTAGTATTAATATTATTATTGTTTACTTCAGTTTTTAATTTTAGGTTACTAGTGTTGCCATTCAAACCGGTAAGATCGCAAACTATCGAATAGATAGGAACTAAAAGAAAGGAAAAGCCAAACATCAAGATAGAAATAAAAAACAGCTTTTTTATAGTACTTTTACCTTTATTCATTTTGCCGCCATTACTAGATAAAAACTTACGTAGAAAACGATAGCTAATAGTGCAAGCAATGAAGCTGTTAGTCTAATTTTGCCTTGTGTTTTCATAAATAAATAAATTTTATTTGACAACCGGTGGCTCACTGAAAGAGTGATAAGGTGGTGGTGATGATAATGTCCACTCAAGACCTTCAGCTCCTTCCCAAACCTGGTCGGTTGCTTTCTCTCCGCTTTTTAAACACTTAAATAATATATATACAAATATTAGTTGTGATAGCCCAAACCCAAAAGCACCTATGCTAGCTATCGCATTATAATCAGCAAACTGTAAAGAGTAATCTGGAATTCTTCTTGGCATGCCGGCTAGACCAACAAAATGCATAGGGAAGAAAGTTAAATTTACAAAAATCGTAGAAAGCCAAAAATGAGTCTTACCTAAAAACTCTGAATAATAATGTCCTGTCCATTTAGGAAGCCAATAATATACGGCTGCCATGATAGCAAATATAGAGCCAGGAACTAATACGTAGTGAAAATGAGCAACTACGAAATAAGTATCATGGTATTGGAAATCAGCTGGGGTAATGGCCAACATAAGTCCTGAGAAACCTCCTATTGTAAACATCACAATAAAACCTATGGCAAAAAGCATAGGGGTTTCAAAAGTCATTGCTCCCTTCCACATTGTACTTACCCAGTTAAAAACTTTAACACCTGTAGGCACAGCTATAAGCATTGTTGCAAACATAAAAAATAATTCTCCACCCAAAGGCATGCCGACTGTAAACATATGATGCGCCCAAACAATGAAAGATAGAAATGCTATAGATGCTGTAGCATAAACCATAGAGCTATAACCAAATAAAGGCTTTCTTGAGAAGGTTGGAATGATCGATGAAACTACACCAAATGATGGAAGAATTAAAATATATACTTCAGGGTGCCCAAAGAACCAAAAAATGTGTTGGAACATAACTGGGTCGCCACCTCCGGCAGCATTAAAGAAACTTGTTCCAAAGTATTTATCAGTCAATAGCATTGTTACGCCACCAGCAAGTACAGGCATAACTGCAATTAATAGAAAAGCTGTTATTAACCAAGTCCAAACAAATAAAGGCATTTTCATTAATGTCATTCCAGGAGCTCTCATGTTTAATATTGTTGCAACCACGTTAATTGCGCCCATTATCGATGATAAACCCATAAAGTGAATGGCAAAAATAAGAAATGGGAATGCGTCACCAGTTTGCAGGCTTAATGGAGGATAAAGAGTCCAGCCTCCTGCTGGAGCACCACCATCCATAAACAAAGTAGAGAGCAACATTGAAAATGCAAAAGGCAATATCCAAAAACTCATATTATTCATTCTTGGAAGAGCCATATCAGGACCTCCAACCATGATTGGTATTAACCAATTTGCGAGTCCTGTAAAAGCAGGCATAACAACACCAAATATCATGACCAAGGCATGCATTGTTGTCATTGAATTAAAAAATTGAGGATCTACAAATTGAAGACCAGGTTGGAATAATTCTGACCTTATAACCAAAGCCATTAAACCACCAATAAAAAACATTATCAGTGAGAACCAAAGATATAGAGTTCCTATATCTTTATGGTTTGTTGTAGTTATCCATCTCATTATCCCTGATGGATGATCATCATGGTGTTCATTAACTACTGAGCTCATAACTTTAATCTCCTTTATTTATTAGCTAGATTTGATTCGATTTTCTGACTAGCTATCCATTCGTCAAATTTGTTTTCGCTAACGGCTTCAACCACGATAGGCATAAACCCATGATGTCTTCCGCATAATTCTGCACATCTACCTCTATAAACACCTGGTTCTAAAACAACAGTAGATAATTCATTTATGAAACCTGGAATAGCGTCTTTTTTTAAAGCTAAATCAGGAACCCACCAAGCATGAAGAACATCATTTGAAGTTACTAAAAATCTTACCTTCTTATTTGTTGGAATGATTAAGCGATTATCAACTTCTTGAAGATAATTTAGGTTCTTTTGCTTTTTATTATAAATTTCGTCGTAAGGTGTGCTTAACTTACTATAGAAGCTTACACCTGAATCAAGATATTCATATTTCCATAACCACTGGTAACCCGTAACCTTTATTGTGATATCGGAATCAGTATGATCATACATCTTGATTAATGTTTTTGTAGCAGGGATTGCCATCAAAATCAAAATTGCAAACGGAACTACAGTCCAAATAAACTCTAATTTTGTACTTTCATGAAAAGTAGCTGGCTTCACGCCACGCGATTTTCTATGCATTAAAATTGACCAAAACATTGCACCAAAAACAACTACACCAATGCCAACACAAATCCAAAGGATCAACATATGCAAGTTATAAATCTCATTACTAATTTCAGACACGCCTTTTGGCATGTTTAAGGTGTCCCATCCTGCAAAAGCTGAACTCATAAAAAGCAATAAGGATGAAATGGTTAAAAAGATTTTATATTTAATGTCCATATGGAATTTTTCCTTTAAGTAATTTTGCCAATTTCAATCTTTCATCGTCATTAAGTAAAGCTCCAATTTCAGTTTGCTTTCCGTGAGACCTTAAAAAAAGCTTATGTGGATGACCCTTATGGCATGGTTTGTCTAAAACTACCCTTGTCCAATATCTTTCCATATTATATTCTTTTTTACCCCTGTGAAACCTACTCAAAATAGATACTTTGCTGTCTGTTATTGAAATTATTTCATATTGGTTCCTTTTTAAATAACAATATGAAAGAGCTAAAGCTAAAAAAAGCATCTCAAATCCTGTGAAAGGCATTATAATCCAGATACCGTTTAATGCAAAGAATATAGCTATAATGAAGGAAACACTAAATATTAGTGTGAAAAAAACTTTAAGCCCACCAGCTGAGATTGATTGGTTAGGCTTTATTATAAATCTGTCAAAGTTATCGTTTGTGTATTCTATCATCTTATCCCCAGAGGTATTCTACACCAATAGACATATTAATGAAGTGTACAGAGGTTAATTATAGGGTTTTCCATGCATGCCCATAAATAACTTCATAAGTGAGAGGATAAGTCGTTTGTGGTCCCTTGAGTACTTCATACGATTTGTACATATTTTGCATTTTACCTTTAGAAGTTAGCCCTAGCCCCCTTTTTCTTTGCATTAAAAACGATCCTATATTTTTTAAATCCAATTGAATTTGTCGAACACTATCATATTGAATAACTATTTTTTCAGAATCCATTACAGGATCTTTGAGCCCTACTTTGTAAAGTAAGTCACCAAGGTTATGCATATCAAAAAACTCATTCACATGCTGATTTGAATCAACCATGGCCCAAGCATCTTTATATTCTTTTAATGTGTCTTTGCCAAATGTTGAAAATAATAAGAGTCCGGATGGTTTTAAAATTCTAAAAATCTCTTGAATAGTTTGACCAATATTATAGTTCCAATGTAAGGCCGATGCAGAAAAGACAAGATCAAAAGAGTCGTCTTTAAAGGGCAGGCTTGCGAAATCACCGCAAACTTTATAAAAATTTTCAGACTGAATTATAGATTTATTGAGCGAAGTAATTGATTTGTCATACATATTTACTTTAGCATTTGGGAATATGTCCATGAATGGTCTTGAACTCAAACCAATTCCTGCACCAATATCAATAATCTGTTCTGGAATAAAGTTAATCAAAGAGGTTCTTTCTATAAGCCTACTTATTATTTCTTTTTGAACTATTGCTGATTCAATATAGCTGTCTGGATTAAAAATCATATAAAATTACAAATAATGTTCAAATGCTCAATTTACAAATTATATTTAAGATACCATATTACTTAGTGCATTATGAAAAAATCAAATTTACCGCAAACGAAAACATATAAACCTATACCTGCATCCGGAAGTTTAGATTGGGTTATTTGGGCTGCTTGGGCAGATAGAGTAACTTTTGAGGATATTTATAAAGAGACTGGACTTCATGAAAAAGATGTCATCAAATTAATGCGTAAAAATCTTAAAAAGACATCATTTAAATTATGGAGAGAGAGAGTGCATACCAAAAGTATTAAAAATGGAAAAAAATTTTTACACGAAAGAAAGAAATTAAATCGCTTTCAAAAAATTATCTAAAACATCTATAAACTCTTTATTCTTGTTAACAAAAAGTGCATGTGAGCCACCTGTAATAATCTTTTTGTCAAATTGACTAATTATTTTATTCGAATAAAAGTCATTACATAAATTATCATCATCTCCATATATAAAGATGCATTTATTTTTTCTACTCTCAAAATTGATAAAATCTCTTTTTATAAAAGCCAATGATTCTTTAACTTCATGCGAATAATCTTTTTCAAGACTATAGGCTGTATTAATAAATTGTTTAAAAAAGTTTATATTTTTTTTACCAATACACATTATATAAAATTTCTTTATTGTGCTTAAAAAATCTTTATTAAGATCATCATATAAATTTTCTACTTCTTTTTTTGAAAAACCACAACCTAGCTCGTGGAAGTTATCAAAACTTGGTAAAAAAGAGACGTAAACTATAGGTAATTTTATTGAAATTTTTGATAATGCATTGGCAAAATAACAACCCATTGACCAACCAACAACACAGTCTAAATCTGGGTGCTTATTTGCTATTGAATTTGCTATTGAATTAATATTTATTCCACTTTCTCTTGCTTCTGCATATATATTTAAAGGATGCATTTGACTACCATAAATAGAATTTTCTATGACATTGTTCCATATTGATGGATGAAATCCCCATCCGTGAATAAGTATAATTTTTTTATATTTTTTAATCATTTAACTTTATAATGCAGTATATTTTTGAAAACTAAAAGGTAAACTTGATAGAAAAATACGCAGCTTTATTGGCCTTATGCTTAATTGGGTATCTCATTGGCTCAATCAATGGTTCAATCATTTTTTCTAAGGTCTTTGGATATGATGACCCTAGAACCTTTGGTTCTAAAAACCCTGGTGCTACAAACATACTTAGGACTGGAAATAAAAAACTTGCATCATTTTCTTTACTTTTTGATATGTTGAAGGGAATTATCGTTGTATTTTTTGCAAGATTTTTGGAATTAAGCAATTTTGAGATTACAATTATATGCTTCTCCTGCGTCTTGGGGCATATATTTCCTATCTTCTATAAGTTTAAAGGGGGGAAAGGAGTCGCAACTGGTTTAGGATCGCTATTAGCTTTTGATATAGTCTTAGGATGTATTTGTATTATAACTTGGCTTACAATACTGAAAATATATGGGTTTTCATCATTAGCTGCTATTGTAACCTTCTTTTTATTACCTCTTCATGTGTTTTTTACTTATAATAGCTTTAAAGTAACACTAATAATAGTTATGATGTCAGCCATAATAATATGGCGTCATAAAGATAATATTCAAAATCTTGTAAACAAAACTGAATCGAAAATTGGAAAGAAATAATTCTAATACAAATAGCAAAGTTCTAGCTAACGCTATCAGAGCACTTTCAATAGACGCTGTTCAAGCTGCAAATTCTGGACACCCAGGAATGCCAATGGGTATGGCGGATATAGCTGAGGGATTATGGAGGGATTTTCTAAATCATAACCCTGCAAATCCTTATTGGTTTAATAGAGATAGATTTGTGCTATCAAATGGTCATGGATCAATGCTTTTGTATAGTATATTGCACTTGTCAGGATATAAGTTGGGCATAGAAGATCTAAAAAATTTTAGACAGTTACATTCAAAAACTCCTGGGCATCCTGAGCTTGACCTTGATTGTGGTATTGAAACCACTACTGGGCCCCTAGGTCAAGGCATTGCTAATGCTATTGGAATGGCAATATCTGAAAAAGTTTTATCAAATCAATTCAATACTAAAGAACATAAAATTGTTGATCATTATACTTATGTATTTACTGGCGATGGTTGTCTTATGGAAGGCATCTCACATGAAGTATGTTCTCTTGCAGGCACCTTAAAGCTTAATAAGTTAATCGTTTTTTATGATGATAATGGCATATCGATTGACGGGAGTGTAGATGGTTGGTTTACCGATAATACACCAATGAGGTTTAACTCATATGGTTGGGAAGTCATCTCAAATGTTGACGGTCATAATAGAGAGCAGATTTCAAATGCCATAGAAAAAGCAAAGAAATGTGAAAAGCCTGTTTTAATTTGTTGCAAAACTAAAATAGGTTTTGGCTCTCCAAATAAAGAAGGTAAAGAAAGTTCGCACGGTGCTCCGTTAGGTGAAGATGAAGTCAAAAAAACAAAAGAAAATTTAAATTGGCTATACCCTTCATTTGAAATTCCAGACGATATTTATGATGCGTGGAACGCTGAGAATTTTGGTAACGAACTTGAAAAAAAATGGAATGAAATTTTTCAAAGCTATGAAAAACAAAATCCTGAAAAAGCAAAAGAATTTTTAAGAAGAATCAATAAAGAAGAGCCAGACGGATTTCAAAAATTGAGTAATGAAATTGTTAAAGAGGTTAACGAGAAGTCAGAAAGTCTTGCAACCCGAAAATCTTCACAAAATGCTTTAAATTTATTTGCACCATTATTTCCAGAATTAATTGGGGGTTCAGCAGATTTATCAGCCTCAAATCTTACTCAACATTCAAATTCAAAAGATATATTAAATAATCAAGATGGTAATTATATTAATTATGGGGTGAGAGAATTTGGCATGTCTGCAATTATGAATGGTATAAGTTTGCATGGGGGCTTTATTCCTTATGGAGGTACCTTCCTAACATTTTCAGATTATTCTAAAAATGCTATTAGAATGTCATGCCTAATGAATTTAAAAAATATTTTTGTTTTTACACATGATTCAATTGGCTTAGGGGAAGATGGTCCAACTCATCAAGCCATAGAGCATATTAATTCTTTGAGAGAAATTCCTAAAAATACAGTCATTAGGCCATGCGATTCGTTAGAAACTTCTTTAGCTTGGAAACATGCGCTTTCAAAGGATGTTGGCACCACTTGTCTAATACTTTCAAGACAAACATGTGAATTTATTCCAAGAAGTAATGAGCAAATTGCTGGCATAAGTAGAGGTGGTTACGTAATATTAGATGATAGTGATTTTGAAGTTATAATTATTGCTACAGGAAGTGAAATGGGAATAGCGTACGAAGCTTCAAAAAAACTTATTGAAGATGGAGTAAAAATTAGATTAGTATCTATGCCTTCATCTAGTATTTTTGATTCTCAAGACGAAGATTATAAAAGTTCTGTTATCCCAAAAGATTTTCATAAAATCATTACTGTTGAAGCTGGGTCACCAAATTATTGGTTTAAATACACTAAAGCAGTTGGAGTTCCGATTGGTATAAATACTTTTGGTGAATCTGCTCCAGGGAACTCTCTATTAAAATTTTTTGGTTTCACCTCACAAAATATTATAAATAACGTAAAAAAGATACTTGGTTGAATTTGAAATTATAAATTAAGGAAAATACAAATGGCTATAAATGTTGCAATTAATGGGTTCGGAAGAATTGGAAGAAGTATTTTAAGAGCATTATATGAGTCTAACAATAAAGAAATAAAAATTGTTGCTATTAATGATGTCGGAGATAATAAGGTCAGCGCTCTTTTAATAAAATACGATTCCGTTCATGGTTTTTTTGATAAGTCTGTAGAGTCTAATGGAAACGAATTAATTATAGAGGGAGACAAAATTCCTATTTATTCTGACAGAGATCCAACACACCTTGATTGGGCGAAACATAATGTTGATGTTGTTTACGAATGCACTGGTAAATTTACTAAAAAAGAAGATGCTAAAGTACATATTGAAGTAGGTGGTGCAAAAAAAGTTATTATTTCAGCTCCTGGACAAAATGCTGACTCTACAATTGTTTATGGTGTAAATGAGGATTCAATAGGTTCAAATGACAAAATAATTTCAAATGCCTCATGTACAACTAATTGTATTGCTCCAGTTTTAAAAGTTCTAAATGAATCAATTGGGATTGATTGTGGTTTTTTAACTACCGTCCACTCTTTTACAAATGACCAGAGACTCACAGACTCAAATCATAAAGACCCAAGAAGAGCAAGATCTGCAACCGAATCCATGATCCCAACCAAGACTGGTGCAGCAATTGCTGTAGGTGATGTAATTCCAGACTTAAAAGGAAAGCTTGATGGTTATGCTATAAGAATACCTATTATAAATGTTTCAGTTGCAGATTTAGTTCTAAATGTAAAAAAAGATACATCAGTAGAAGAAGTAAATAATATTATTAAAACTGCATGTACAAATGAAATGAAAAATATTATCGACTATAACGAATTACCTTTAGTTTCAAAAGATTTTAATCATCGAGCAGCATCAGGTGTATTTGACTCAACTCTAACTAAAGTAATTGACAAGAGACTTGTGAAGATTTTCACTTGGTATGATAACGAATGGGGCTTTTCTAATCGTATGCTTGATACCACATTAGTCTTTATGAAGAAATAAAATGCTACCAATCAAACAAATCAGTGATTTCGAGTTAGAAAATAAAAATATAATTATAAGAGAAGATTTAAATGTACCATTGAAAGATGGAAAAATAAAAAGTTTTGAAAGAATAGATGCATGCATACCATCAATTAAAAAAATTTTAAACCAAGGTGCAAATATTTGTATATTGTCGCACTTAGGCAGGCCAATAGAAGGTATTTATGACAAAAAATACTCCTTAGAAATAATAATAGAAGCTTTAGAAGAAAGGGTAGGAAAAGAAATTTCTTTTAACAAAAATTTCTTTCAAGATTTTCAAATAGATTTTAAAAATAAATTAACGCTATGCGAAAATGTACGCTTTATATCTGGAGAAAAAAAAGGAAGTAAGGATATAGCCAATAAAATATCTGCTAATTGTGATTTGTTTATAATGGATGCATTTGGCGTTTCACATAGAAAGCATATGTCATGTTACACACTAGCTCAAACTTCAAAAGCAGCATGCGCTGGGCCACTTTTAGTTAATGAAATAAATAGTATAAAAAAAGCCGTTTCTAATGCAGAAAATCCAGTAGTGGCGATAATTGGTGGAGCAAAAGTATCATCTAAGCTAGGAGTAATTAAATCTCTCCTAGATAAAGTAGATGTTTTGATTTTAGGAGGTGGAATAGCTAATACTTTTTTATCATCGACTGGTCATAAAGTCGGAAAATCTTTATGGGAGCCTGAACTCGTTAATGAATGTAACGAAATAATTAAAATTGCAGATAGTAAAAAAGTTTTTATACCTTTGCCTGAAGATGTAGTTTGCTTGAATGATACACAAATTTTAAAAAAAGCCATAAATGAAATTAACAATGATGATATAATTAAAGATGTAGGAGAAAAAACAATAAAAAAATATAAAGAGGTAATCGAAACTGCAAAAACTATTATTTGGAATGGACCTATCGGCGTTTTTGAAGAGAAAGAATTTCAAAATGGTACAGAGAATGTCTGTCGCTCGGTTACAAATTCCAAAGCTTATTCGCTTGTTGGCGGAGGAGAT
>MDTC01184613.1_pt1 | contig 37259 bp, 62 predicted proteins | sample 811181 | NCBI WGS metagenome assembly MDTC01 (sample SAMN05326644, study PRJNA326480) | marine metagenome | isolation source: seawater | place: Pacific Ocean: North | collected 2011
ATATAAGCACTAGTTCTATTTGGTTTTAATAACATTAAGCAGCCTCCGCAAATTGTAAAGCCTTTTCAAGAGCATTTCTCTTACGAACTTGATTTCCACCAAACCATGAAGAGTATAAACGATTGTCTGCATTCCTACCTTGTACGTGGTCAGTAATATATGTTACTGAATTGTATGCTTGCCACCAACTTCCTTTAGCGAAACTTGCACCAGGTTGTAATTCTACAGCATCATATGCTTCTTTAGCATTTTTAGATAACTGAAGAACTTTATCAGTAATTCTTCCTTCATCTACTTTTTTATTAGATGTTCTAGGAAAAACATTATTGTAGTAATCAATTAATGAATCAACTGTGTATCTTTTAGAACCTAGATATTCAGCTGCTTCTTTGTACTTAGCAAGTTTAGCAGAAGCGATACCTAAAGTTTCTTTAACAGAGTCAGCATCGAATTTAACTCTATGAGATAATTTTACACCTGATTTACTATCTAGAGCTACAGATAAAGTATTATTACAAACTACTCTAATAGGAGTAAATTTAATATCAATTGATTTTCCATACTGATGAGGATTTGAAAAAAGCAAATATGAATCTACTTTGTCTCCACCAAATAATTCAAAAGATTCTTTAACCTTAGCTAAAGCAAAAATATTTCTACCTTCTCTGATAGATCCAGCAGTATTCATTTCCATATCACCTGCATATACATATTCTGAGAAAAAGTTAAAAGCATCTTCATTTTGTACAGGCTCCCAATCAGATCCAATAACATCTAATAATTTTCCATCAGATTCTCTGACTAAAGCTTTCTTTGCTCGTGCTATAACATCTTGTCCAGTGTAACCTTTATAGAAAAGAGGTTTAGTTTCAACTTTCCAATTTAATCCAGCTTTATCCATCATTTGTAACGGTGATAGATCGTTTGATACTGGAACTCCTAAACCGTGCCAAGGAACATCCCCAGCATAAGCCATTTGAGCTTGTCCATTAATAATTTCTAATTCATGTGCCATAATATATTTCTCCCGTTATTAATATGAATTTAGTTGTTGTGTAATATATTCTTTGGCAATTGCTTTACCAAACTCTCCGTGTTCTGCGTATACATCCTTGAGAACTGTTTTAATGTTATGATCACTCATAGTTAAATCAGTATCATCATGACTGTTAACGAATTCTTGAACTTCTTCTACAAATTTTTTAATTCCTGGCATATTTTCTACTCCGTTTTAATGTTACCTTATATATTAATTATATCACATAAAAATAACAATGTATATAGTTAATTTCATTTTAAAAGAAAAAAAGTGAAAAAAGTCAAATACTGTAACAAATTTGTTACAGTTTAAGATCCTTAACTAACCGCTCTGCTGCACCTTGTGCCATTGATGGGTACTTTCCTAGAAATGTACCAGCCCTTAAGTCATCTTTGGTAATATATTCTTTATGCATGTGTTCTATATCGTCCCAACATTCTAGCATAATTTTTGCCATAGAATCAAAAGAGTGATCTGCTAGTATAGGTTTATCTAATACATAATAAGCATATGAAGCCATAAGATAAAGAGGTACTGTACGATTCAAACTATAATCTGTAAATTTTCCTACTTCTGACGTAAGGTTTGTATTTATACTTCCCATTGTGTTCCTTTCATATCCGCATACTCTCTTCTATAAAGTCTTTTTACTCCAGGAAATTCTTTTCCTGCAAATATTATAATATCGTTTTTCCAATCTATTTCTACATTGGCTCGATAGTCATTCACAGGATGTATAAAGTCCGGCTCACCCCAGATCTTTACAGCGGAGTTATATTCTTCTCCTCTGAATCCTATAAATTGTACTATCTTACCATCTTTCATTAATCTATCTCTACGTCCTTAACTGGAACTGCAAAGAAGTAAGATGGATTTTCTATATCCTGTACTTTATATAAAGTATTTCCATAGATATCTTCATTCTTATATTTCCCTAGGACAACGCCCCTGCGTTCTTTAATTTTATATCCTGCAATAGGTATATCTGCTAAATTATAAAAACCTCCTAGACGACCAAATTCGTCTATAGGAAATTTTTTCTTATATGTGCACTGATACTGTTGCATTATGAAATGTCCTTTAAATCTAAGTTGAATTCTTTAGTTTCAAATCTTTGGATTCTTTCAACTGGTATCTTATATTTTTTGCAATCCTTAATTGCATCTTTTACTGATTCTTCTTCGGTAATACCTAGACCACTGATCCAACCTTCCTTACGTCTACCTAGCTGTGGTGTCAAATATACGTAATAAGCTTTAGTAGTATATCTTTGAAATTTCATAATGTTTCTCCTTTTCCTCTTTTTACTAATCTATCAATCAATTTAAAATGTTGTCCGAAAGATCCAGACTGATAAAACTTCGCATCTATCATATGAGCTCTTCCATTCTTTGTACCTACAAGCTGTCCTATTTTTGCAGCATTACCGTCTTTAGTTTTTACTATCAAATAGTCCATAGTCATAGATTTAAATAACTTATATTTTTGTAGTTCTTCTCTAGTAAATATTTTATTTGAGAAATTACTACCTTGTTTATTATAACCGTTTGCTATTTTTTGCAGGAGTTGTTGAACATCGGTTTTCATTATGACATTCTCCTTTCCTCTAGCATTTCTTCCATTACAAAGTATTGAGCATCTGCTGGATTAGAACCTTCGTTCTTAATAAATTCTTCAACACGTCTGTCATATTCTGCAGACCACTTAATATCTTCTCTAGCATCTTGTTCTTCGAACCATTCATTTGTAATCATTACTCAACTCCTTCCACTTCTTCGATGATTAATTTCCCATTGTTGATAAATTCCAATCTCTGAACTTCTTGTTCTTCGACTGATGTCCAATATTCAACTTCTCCGTCTGGGTAAGTAATTTTATAATAAATTGGTTTCATAGTTTCTACTCCTTAATTAATTACTATATAATATCATTGTATCACAGTTTTCTGGCAATGTAAACAACAAAATTCGCTTTTAAAGAAAAAAAGCGATTTATATTTGTAGAGTGTAACAAATTTGTTACAGTTTAATTAAGTGCCGGTACCAAACATATGCTTAGCATATCTGGCTACAAATGATTTGAAATGTTCAGTATAAACAAACATATTGTTTCCTTGGGATTCCCAACAAACAATATCAGTATCAACATTTACAGGGTTTGAAAGTAATGTAAAAGTTCCATTTTTTGTATTAAAGACTATCATATAAGTAGTTCCACTATTAACATCTAGCCATCTAAATAAAGGATCTTGTCCCATTGCTTCACTTACGAAGTCCATGGCGGTATTGATCTCATCACATATTAAAGTCTTTTGTACAAACCTAGTAGTATTTTCATTCATTCTTTCATGGAACGTTTCGTTATCCGAAGGCTCAGTAGAATATGAATAACCAACTATTAATGTCGTAAAGATAGTTGTTAATAATATAAGTGATCCAATGTAAAAGTAAAAATTCTTCATAATACTATTTCAATTTAAAATAAATTGTCTCCTCTTTAGTTTTAGGATTTATTAGTGGTAAGTAAGGCACTCCAACAGGATCTGATTTTCCAATGTATTCCCATGAATATCCTTCACTCATTTGTTGTTTAGAAGTATTTAAAAATTCCATATTTTCCCAGGTGAATAACCCTGCTATCATAACTATTGCAATCATTTCCATATCTCCAAAGCGCAATCTTTTTCATATTTTTTAAAAATGGCTTGTTTTGTCCATTCCAATTCTTGTATCAATCTATTATACCATTGTTGATCGTATGGATCACGTGCTAATCCTGAATCAACTTTTAATTGCATAATCCTAGTGTCTATATAATTAGTTCTTTCTGATAAAAAAGCGTTAACATCATCCCATGTAGTTAAAGTTGTATTACTCTGTCTTCGGCGCATAAAAACAATTCTCCTTGTAATTCCAAATTCGTTTATCGTACTCTGATGGTTTAAATATATCTGGATAGTCTTTTTTAAATTTATCTATCTTTATCTTTATCATTGTTACTCGATCTTCTAGGTTCATTTCTTCTCCTTTAAAATGAAACCATTTCGGTAGCTATGGACTAAGAATTAAAAAGCTACGTTACGTCGTGCACGACCAGGCTGGTTACCCACCTTTAATCTTTCCACTTAAAGTAGTGATCAATTCTACATTTACCATAATATAGAATGCCTAACCATACTGAAAAAAGTATGCCATCTAAGTAAGTTAACTCAGTCCAAGCTGTTGTAAAATCCATAATTTTTCTCCTATTATATAAGTAACAATTATGTTACACTATTATTTATAATTATCATGCACGTGAAGTTGTATTATTGCGTAATGAATTATCTTCATAAGATCTTTTCTATGATCTTCTCTGCTACCTTTTTTACCATAACGTTGAGCGTACTTAAGAATGTTTCCTATACAGAATCCTGTTCCATGGCTGCTATCTAATATAAATTCAGTTGCTTGAAATTTATTTTCAGAGTAATGAGCATCATAAGTTTTATCTATATGTTCTTTAATAACTTTAATATTTTTGTCTTCACTAAATTTGTAATCAATTCTAGGTATATCTACGATTTTACTATCCTTCTCAATTCTATCAACATCTTGTTTTACTAACATTTCAAATAACCTCATTCCTTTAATAAATCCTTAATCATTTCTGATTTTATATTTTTTTTATTTGCATATTTGATATCACAATATCCACAAACAACAAATCCGGTTTTTGGAACAGTGTAATAAACTCTTGGGTGATCATTATCACAAGATACTATTTCTTTGTCAGTATATATGACAGTATCAGGATATACTTGATTTGGATCATGACTTTCCATTATCTTTTTTTCCAGATATAAAAAATATGATCGCCTATTACTCTAGTTTTTTGTTTACTCTTAGCCCAGCTAGGTGTAACGTAATCTGCATGATAATGTGTAGCACCATGTGTAAGATCTGCCCAATATCCTGTAGCGATCTTTGTAGACATAGCTAAAACATACTCCCAGATATCAATATCATATTCTGGAACAACATCTGATTTACCATCGCAGAACCAACTAAATTGACATCGATGCTTGACTGGATACTTTATAGAAGGATCTTTCCAAGATGGTTTAGTAGGACCTTGTTGTACTACTTCGCATGGTGTATCTGGAAATCTTGAATCCTTTACTCTATTCATTGTAACTTGACCTACTGCAACCATACCTCTGAATGGTTGGTTTCTAGCTTCCCAATAAATATTTTTGGCTATACATAATAATTGTTCATTATCATAAAAGTTTGAATGTGCTGGTGTTAAAAATGTAAATGTAATAAAAAATGCTAATATAATTGATTTCATAACCTACTCCCTCGTTATAAATTAATTGTATCACAGTTTAAAAGCAATGTAAATAGTTTTTTTCATTTTAATTAAGATTTTTAGTATTTATATTAAAAATCTTTTTTATAGCTATAGCACATTCTTGAGCTACTTCTCTATGTTCTTTTTGAGTTCCTTCATCTGATCGAAGTTCTATATAATGGAGCCAAGATCGTATAGTACCATTCATTAACATAGTTGAACAAGTCAATCCTTCTGGTAGAACTACTCGAGCTTGTTCTTTAGCTATGCCTTTTCTGATAGCCCAATCATAATGTTCTTTTGCAGTGTCAATGACATATCGTTGCCTTGAAACCCATTCATCTTTTAAAATTATATCTTTAGTTTCTAAACTATTTTGCCTATTCTTCTGATCCTGCATTCTAGCTTCTCTGATAAAAAACATATCTTCAAGTTCTGAAGGATTAGCATATCTTTGACTAAACTCCTGAAAACTAAAACTTCGATGTCTTAATATTTGTCTAGCAATATCTCGTGTTGTAGTTATTTCCATACAAGCAGAAGCCATTTCAAATGGAGACCAATGTTTATGTTTTATGAGATAGCTTAGCAACTTATCAGTTGTTTTAGTATTATTTTGATTTTTAGGATTAGAAACTCTAGCACAATAAGATATTAAATCTTTGACATCTTTTATTCCTTCATCTTCTATTATAGAGTTACTATAACTAATTAGTCTTGCTTTTATCATTCTTAGATAATCTCCAATAATCTTTTGCACGAACTTTTATAAAAGATTTATTAGTTGCGTTTTTACTTGGATTTTTAACTGTAAGTACTACATTCTTGTCTTTTTCAAATGCTTCAAGCTGAGCAGTAATTCTTTCACTAAATGTTCTTTCACGTCTCATCATCTTAATAGTTTTTCTAGATGAATTACGTCTTTCACCTTTAGAGGTGTATTTATCTCTACCCATTCTTTTCTCCTTTAGGCTTTATTTTCAATATGTCTTTGACTTTTCACACAGTAAATAGTTTTTATTGTATGAGCAGTAGGATAGACTGATTTACCATAATTTTTAAGTTCTTCAAAATTATCATCAATATGTTTACCGCATTCTTCAGAAGTCATGAAGTATAAAGGTTTACCATCTAGCCATTTTATTTCTATGGAATCATTTAGTGGTGTATCTTTAGCATCAGCCCAGAACATCACAATTGCGATTATAAAAACATTAGTCATATTCATTTCTCCATTATAATTTAAAATCTTTAAACTTTTCACCAGATTTTGTTTTATCAAAAACTGGAGTATCATCCACTAGATTTTTTTGTTCACTATCATCTACATCATATAATCTCATTTTAGATCTATCCACTCCAATAACAAATCTTTTATGTTTAGTTGGATCATTATATCTATTTTTTAATTGTTTAACTAATAGTTGATTCATACCTTCCAATTCTTCTGTAGTGATAATAGCAAACATTAAATCAGCTGTTGCAGGTAGACCAAAACTTTCTGAGGTATCTTCTAATCCTACATCTGAATTGGAATAACCTGATCTTGTAGTTTGAGTAGCAGAGAATATCGGTACATCAAACTCTACAGCTAAGCCTCTTAATTCTTCAGCTATGGTTTTAATATAAGTATAAGAATTAATTGCACCACCCATAGACTTAACTCGAGACGATGACATAATATTTAAATAATCTACAAATACAATATCTGGTCTAAAATTCTTTTTGAGTTTAAGTTCATTCATTAGAGCTCGCATATGAGAAGTGTTTGCTTGCCCAGTAGGATATTCTTTTATGATTAATTTACCAGTAGTTTGTCTAGCAAGATTGGCTACTTTAGTTGTAAACATATCTTTAGAAAGATTGTGTATTTGATCAATTGGCAAATTTAATAAGTTAGCATCAATACGTTCTGCTATTCTTTCTTCAGCCATTTCTAAAGTAACATATAAAACATTATGGCCTTGTACTAAAGCAGATCCTGCTACATGACACATGAAAAGCGACTTCCCGACTCCTGTACCAGCTAAACAAATATTTAATGTTTTGTTAGGTAAACCGCCTTTAGTAATTTTATTAAGATAATCCAAATCAAATGGAATCTTACTTTCATCTTTATGATAAAAGTTATATCTTTCATCAATGTTTTCAGTGTAACTATGACCTACATTAGTATCAAAGCAAACTCCTAAGGCAGTTTGTAATATATTAGGCAATGATCCTTTAGTTAGTGTATCGTGTTTACCATCAATGATTCTTATTGATTCCATGATAGCATTATAAACAGCTCTATCTTGACACCATTTTTCAGTTGAATCCAATAGCCAATTATTATCTACTTTTTGTTTACTAAAAAGATTTGGAATTATTTCTACAGCATGTTTATAGTGTTCTTTACTAAAATTTTCAGATTGATCTATCTCAATCTTAAATGATTCAGATGTTGGGAGTTTATTATATTTTCCAACAAACTTTCCTGCTTCTTTAAATAGAACTCTATACACGCCTTCAAAATAATCAGGCTTTACAAAAGGTAAAACCTTCCTCATAAATTTTTCATTAGTTAATATATTTCTTAATATAGTTTGTTCTAAGTTTGCGTTCAATTCTTTTTTCTTTCTGTTGTTACAATGCTACCATCTTGTAGCCCTCTTTCAATAATAGAATTTAAAATATTACCTGCTTCTTTTTGCAAATCTTCATTAGTTTCTGTCAAGTCTTCAATCGGTGATTGTATAACCTTAAAACTGAAGCTAAGGTGATCTTCTTTTTCATTTGCTGCAAGATTTCCATAACGTATTATAGTTTCAACAAAAGAACCTTTTAAGATACGGACGTTCCAACCGTATTCACTTTCATCGGTTGGAGTAAGTTCATATTCTACGTTCTCCTGATATTCTTTAGTCTCTTCCATATAATCACCAGCAGTAGTAAATTTCAAATCTATCATATTTTATATTTTTGCTGTAGTATTTTAGCTAATTCAGTTTCTTCAAATATAGGATCCCAAAATTCTTTTGACATAGTTTCATCCAATCTAACTTTTCTGTCATCACCATTTCTTTGATACCAACCATTTGACGGTTTAACTACATGACCAGTTTCTAAAGCTACATCTAATAATCCAGAATACTTTTGTACGCCGCCTTCCCAAGATACTGTGATAGGAATCTTAGACTTTTCTTTGACATATCTAGATTTTTCTACGTTAATTACAAAATGGTATCCTTGAATCTCTGTACCTTTTTTATCTTGTTGGCGACCTAATATCCAGATATTATCTGCTGAGTAGTATATTCCTGTACCACCAGAAACTATAGCTTTCGGAAATAATCCAATCTCTTGGTAAGTATGATTGACTGCAACTAGAGGAATATCTTTCATATTTAGATACGGTGTACACATTCTGAATAAACCTTTAAGTGCTTTAGCTCTTGACATATCAGCCACTGACTTTTCATTGATAGCATCATCTAACTCTTTCTTTGATGCTAAGTTACCAATGGAATCAATCATAATTATAACTTTATCTTTTCTATCTAATTGTTCCATTTGGCCAACGATATCAAATTTTAATTCTTCTACATTAGTTATTGGTACATGTAATACTCTACTAGTATCAATATCAAAATTTTCAAAATAAGATTGTGGTGAACCAAACTCTGAATCATAAAATAACAGTACAGAATCTTTATATTTTTTAAGATAAGCACTAGCCATTATTAATCCAAAAGATGTTTTAAAATGTTTTGATGGGCCAGCTAAAACAGTTAATCCTGGTGCTAATCCTCCGTCCATAGATCCTGATAAAGCTACATTAATCATAGGTACATCAGTTGATACCATATCAGCTTCAGTAAAAAATTTTGACTCTGATAATATTTGTGTTTCTTTTATTTTAGAATTACTTCTTAGTTTATCCATTATTGACATAAGCATTCTCCTTTATTCTATTATACCATAAATTCATCTAATTGTAAACAATCTTTTTCATATTCGTAAGATTTATTTTTATTATTTTGAACTAGGTATTTGGTTTCTATTAATTGATTGTCTAATCGACCAGATGCAAACGCGTTTACTTGTTCTGCCATATCTTTTGCGGTTTTAACTGGTACGTTTTGGCATATATGATTGTATTGTGATGGGTTTAGTAATTCCATATCTCTTGGTAGATACATAATCTCCATTGCTTCTCTGATAGTTAAATATCTATCTTCTATTGGGTGAGTTAGTAATTTAGGTAAATGTCCTACAAAAGCTCCTATATAGTTTTTAGGAAATGTTGTAGTTCTTCTCATTATATTCTGACCATTTTTAATTTTAGTATTCATTCTGTCAATCATATTATAAGTTCTTTCATGGTCTTTATCTTTTAACCATAATAACAACTTATCATATGAGTCATGCTTTTCGATATATTCAAATGCGTTAGTAGTATGTTTAAGTTGTTCTATGAATTCTTTATGACTTATTCCTCCATGCATTTCTTCTAAAATATATTTGTACAAAGGATAGTCACTAGGTTTATTAGTATTTAATAGAACATTCATTTTATCATTTGGATCATTAGGTACATTAGCCAAATGTTCTTCAATCTTAATATTTGGTCTTTGTATGTAATCAAATAAAGGTATCTTATTACCTTTCCAAAAGAAATAAAACGTTCTATTTCTAACTTGAGAATATCCTTGAACTAAAGATTGAGTTTTATATATTGACATTGTATAGCCATGATTATCTGATATTTTTCTAAGCTTCTCTACAACAGGTATACCAACTTTTTGGCCAAGTCCTGGAGCATTTTCACCCCAGAATACTTTAGGTGTTAATGTTCCTAAAACATATTCAGCAGTTTCATACATCCAATTATTAGCTGCAGCTTCTGAGCTTGAGTGTGTACTTAATGTAGATAATCCTGCACAAGGACAAACTGTATTAACTACATCTACTTTTTTAGGCTTATATGATTTATTTTCATCTAAAAAAACATAATCATTTTTCCAACCATGTTTTTGTAAATAGTTTATATAATGAGCATCATTAGCTTCAAAATCTTTATAAGACAATACCCATTCTGGTTGTTGACCATTAAGAGATTCTTGAATTCCTAAACTTTCTCCTCCTATAAGAGGAACTATAGAGCCATATGTTATCATAAGCTATCCTTTACTTTTTTTATCATTCTTTGTTGTCTATCTTTATCATCATAGTGTAATGGTATGCAGGTTGCTAATAAGAGCAATCCGCCTTTCATAATAAGATCATGATCTAAATTATATTTCATAAGTTTTTCTACGAAAATTGTATTAACTGCCCTATTAAGTGGAACATCATTAACTATTGATGAATAACCGAAATGTAAATCATGAGCTAACTTAGCCCAATCATAATAATTATCGCCAAGAGTTCCAACATAACTGCCATACTGACCTCGAGGATCAATTAATTTAAATTGGTCTGTATATTGATTATATAATATATTGCCAAAATGAAAATCTCCGTGATGCACTTCTATGGGTTTTGTCTTTTTATGTATAGCTCTAGCAAATCCAGCCAGCTTTTCTTTCTCTAGGTCAGTAAAAGCTTCATTTTTTTCTAATCTTTTTTCACTTTTATATAACCACATATTTAATGATTGGCTACTAAATTTACTAACTAACTCTGAACTATTGACAGGCTCATTAAAATATTTTAGTTTTATAGTAAATACTTTTTCTAAAATATAATCCCAGACTGATGAAGGTAAATTTTCATAAAGCATAAGATCAGATAATAATATTCCAGATTCATATGACATTATTAAGTCAGTATTATGTGGCAATATTCTAGGAACAAACATTGATTGTTCAGGACTTAGTTTTTCATACCATAGTTTTTCATTTTTCAATGTTGATATAGAATGTTCATTATGGTAATCTGGAGTTTTACGAATAGTTCCAAGTTCAGAATTAAATTTTAAATTATTAAACGCTCTGCTTTTTAAATTTAAAAGTTCTGCACACGTTTTATAATAAGTAGGAAGATCACCTATATCATACCACTTATTTGTTACTATTTTTTGAAAAGATCCCCATTCTGCAGCATAATTTTCTAAAGCATGCGATATATCGTATTCATTAGTTCTATCAAAAGCTTTTGATGCACCTGGCCCGTATGCAAAAGAATATAATCCAACTAAAGCGACAGCATCATCAATGTACCATTTAGGTTTATTATAATACTGTGATCCGTCCCACATACACCAAGAAGATTGATCTTGAACTTCTTTAGTTAATAAAAAATCATCACCTAATGGTAAATCTTTTTCTAAGATGATAGCATCACCTAACCAAACTACTAATGGCTTATCAAGATTTTTTAATTTCTTTATGCCTATATTTATAGCATCTCTAGGACCTTTTAATTCAGGTTGATTTACAAATTTAATTCTAGGATGCTTTATTTTACAATACTCTCTAATATCATCAAACTTACCATCTACTATAATGATTTCTTCTACACCGCCATTGACAGCTTCAATAATATAATCTAAACATGGTTTACCATTAACTCTAACCATAATTTTAGACATATTAGAAGATAATGGTTTTAATCTTGTAGCAGATCCAGCTGCAGGTATAACTAAATTGAATTTACCCATTTATCAAAATCCTTTAAATTTGTTCCTTTATCATCAACATAAAGTTCAGCGTAAGGTTTACCAAATATTAGTTCATCATAAGGAACGTTATAGTACGTTAACCAAGTTCTAGTAATATTACCAACTTCATTTTGTATTTTATTTAAATCACCTTTATGAGTTAACATTCTCCTAGCAGTATATATGATTATATAATCGCCACGATCATGCAACTTTTGCATAGATTTTATTATAGGTAAGTTAGGTTTTGCTTTACCATATTTGTTTTCAGCATCAGAATATTCGTGATTAGGAAAACATATAGTATCGTCTAAATCAAAGCACAGCGAGCTCATTCATAACCTTTCCATTTAAATAGTTACCGTTGTAATATCCATCTAGTATAATGTTATCTAGTTCAATTCTTAATTTCGCATATGCAACATCATCATTTTCTAAGTATGTAATTTTATCAAAAAGATCTTTAGAATCTTTAATCCTTAAAATATCCGGACATGGTATATTATGTTGTTCATCATACGTAGGGTGTAAGAAAGGTATAATACCATAATGAGACATTTCCCAGTACTTAGCAGTACACCAACCTTTTTTGATTGGAATACAAAATGTATATTTTACTTTAGGTAACATAGATTGTAATTCATTAAATTTTTTAGGTCCTTTAAACCTTGAATCTTTACTTAATATATTTTCATTCCATTTTCCGTATATGTCTACTTCTTCAACATGATCTAAGATATATCTTTTTAAATCTTTATATCTCGATGGCCTGCCTTCGTTGCAAACAATCATAAATTTTATATCTTTTTCTGTGGTTTGAGCTGAAGAATTATCAAAGAAACTATCTAAAGAACTTGGAGCTTCATTTATAAATTGCCCTCTGTCTTTACCAATTAAAAATATAGTTTCCATTTTAGCATATTCACTAGGTATTTTATTTTCTATGATATTATGATCAGTATATGAAGTATGAATTTTATGTAATATAGTTTCATCATATTGAGACAAAACTTTAATTGGAGGATTGAACATGTCCTTTCCAACTCCCGGGAACAATCTAGGATCGTTTAATATCATTATCCATGGAGATTTTGTTTCATTAAGAAAATGTATAACAGGTCCTGCATATTTAGCATGCATATCTAAAGGATTGCAAAGCTCAGATGGGTTTTTAATTTTTCTAACTTTACCTCTAACATTTAATGTAGAAGCATTGCCCATCATAAACAAACATTTATCAACTTTATAATTTGGAATAATAACCTCTTCCATATATCTTTGTCTATCATCTGATTTATTATCACCACTCTTATAGGTTTGAGATTTCCATTGAGAAAAGCTAGACCATGGATTTACTACATTATTATGCTTGTTTATTCTTTGCTGTACTGATGAAGATAATCTATCATAATCAGTTACACCTATAAAAACAAAAGTATGATCTGGATTTTTATGTATAATATTTTCAAATAATATAGGGGCTTCATTATCACCACCTACAGCTCCCCAGTTATTACTATTAAAGCCAACCGACTTTCCTAATTTACCTATTCCTATTTTCATTAAGATACTCCTTTATATTATTCATAACTTTAGGCTCAAATGTTTTATCATTGAATTGTCTATTTAGACCTGATGGATGTGGTGCTTTAAAATGTTTAACTTTATTTCGTGTTAAATATGTATTTGCTAAATTACCTAATGTAATTCTACATTTATATTTTTTAAGGTTGTCAGGATTTAATGTAACTTTTTTAAGAGTTAGATTTGGTATAAATTCATCAACTAAATTTACAAAATCATATTCATATACTCCAGCATTAGTCATCCATTTTTTTAACTTACCTAGTGTTGGTGAGGTTTCAGCAGTTTTATTAGGGTTAGGACTGTGTCCTATAACAATCACTTTATTCATAATTTATTATACCATATTTTTTTATTAATGTAAATCAAATTTTACGTTAGCTTCTGATAATAATTTTTTAGATAGTTCCCAAGATTCAGACCATCTTTCTGGAAGCTTTGGTGCTCTCATAACAACTCTTTCTATTCCAACTTGTATTACTCCAAGACAACATTTAGAACATAAAGGTAAACCATAAATATATAAAGAAGCTCCATCTAAACTAGTTCCATTATAACACGCATTATATATTACATTCATTTCAGCGTGAACTATTCTATCATATTTAGATTTTTTATCTTTTAACAAACCTAGATTGTCATTAATACCTCTAGGAAATCCGTTGTAGCCCTGAGATAATATTTGACCTTTATCACCAACTGCAACTGCTCCACATTGAGTTGAAGGATCCTTAGACCATTTTGAAATTTCTTCAGCTAAATCTAAGTATCTTTCTTGCCATTTCCAATTCTTCATTAGAGTATTAATAATCACACTGTTCCTTTATAACCTTCCCACCAATCTGGAGCTGTTCGTCTCCATTTCCATTCAGCGAAAGGTTTAGCTGTATGATAATAATTTCGATATGCTTGCACTGCATCACCAGGAACTATACAATCTGGATAATGTGACATAGCTTGAGCAAACTCAGTTAGTCCAATATCTGGAATATTTTTTGGCGGTCTATGTAATAACTCTCCTAACTTTCCCCATGTAGCATGTACTTTATCTCTTCTGAAAGTGTATTCTTTAGACATACCTTCAAAATGTTTATAGTGCCACTTATAGTTTTCTTTAGATTGAGTAGTCCATGTGGTGCACGGATGGTTCTTATGTACTGCTGCGTAATAAAAACTTTCTCTACCATCTTCAAAAGAATAATAAGTTTGAATTGTTTTACCAGATTTAGAACGTCTTTTTTCAGGTTTACCATCTAACATTCTATGAGCAGTGCTAAGCATTTGAGCTGACTCAACAATCATTTTGGGTATATGTTTATCACACAACATTTGAGCTGCACGATAAGGGTCTTGGTCTAATATAAAAATATTCATTATACTTCTTCCTTTACTAAATGAAAATGTCTTTCATAAACATGCAAGTTTTGTACTTGCCAATGCATAAATCCTGTACCTAATTCATCTTCATCACTATCTAAAGATTCATTATATAAATTGATAACTTCATGATGCATAAATTGTTGCCATGCAAAATCATTCTTATAGCCATAGATAACATCATTAGATCTCATCTGAACTACACAATGTATTTTATCATTTCTAATATAATATGTTACAGCATTAGTACATATAAAATCATTTTTACCATTTTCAGTATATTCAGCCCATATAGAAGGCCTGTTATAAATTATTGTTGCTCTGCGAGTATCTCTATTACGCATAAGTTCTGCTAAAGCATTTGATAGTTGGTTATGGTACTTAGGTGAAAAACATAATAAGCCATAATTAGAATTTATTTCACCATGCTTATTGGCAGATATCTTCCAAGCTTGTGGAGGATCTTGATGTTCGCCATATATGTCAATTATATTTGTAGACATAGATTTATACCAATCTATTTCAGATTGTACGTATTGTTTACTTACAGTTCCAAATATTGTTGGTTCATCAGCTATAAATGAAGCACCGATCAATTCAATAGTTTTTTGACCGCTTTTATCAACAGCAAAAGTTTTATTTTGGAGTTGTTCTATAAAATGTTTACGTATATGCGATGTACTAATTATTGGTAGCATTAGATTTCTTTTTCTTATTAAAAATATCTCTTGTAGGATCTTGGCCTTCCATCTTACCTCTAGAGTATGATACTGCAAAACTGCAATAGTTGATTATATCTTTGTAAGTATCTTCTAAAGATTCAAAGTTTGGTGAATTATGTGATTCTAATAATGAAGTTGCTCTATGCAATTTGCCAAGTATAACATCATGGATAGTATCTATACCTCTGCGATAATGCATAGCTTGTACTACACTAGAACCATCATTTTGATAATCTTGAGATTTCTTAGTTTGTAATTCAGCGCATTCTTGTAACACTCTTAGTGATTCTTTCATATGTACCTCCTAGTTTTATTATATACTATTTTATTGTTAAAGTAAACCATTAAATTGAAGTTCTATAAACATATTCTATAGCTCTATCAGCTTCTGTTTCTAATCGTCTATTTTTATACCATTTACCATTGTCATCATCAAACTGTCTGCATAACTCTGCTATTTCATCTGGTTCTATAGGATATTTTTTTCTTATAGCATTACTTGCTGTGGCTACCATAATTTGATACATTTTATGATACCACCCTGTTTCGCCTATGGCCATATATTCTGAAGCTAGCTTTTTTGGAAAGAAAGGACAATCACGATAACTAGTCCATTCACAGTTAACTTTTTCGTCCCATATTTTATCTTCCATATACTGCAGAACTTGATCTTGCATTGCTTTAGGTAAGCGATCAAAGAAAGAATCATTATCTTCTTTTTCAACAAATTGATGTTTGGCCATAAGTATTTCTGGAGTTATGGCAGAACCTTTATTTGTGAATATAAAATTATATGCATTAGGGTATTGAGCTGGAACATAATACATACGAGACATGTCTTTAGTTTGTCTATCACCAAGATTATCAAACTCAGTATTTAATGCGTACCAGAAATGTTTTATTTGTCTGTTTATAATTGGTTCAGATAGTTTAAAAACAAGCCTAAACTTTGGGTTATCTTTTCTTGAACTAGCTGTGCTGTAGCAAATATAGTAGTAGTTTCCATATCGCTGAGCAAGTTGCTGCTCGAGGTTTCTGTTGTCAAGGTTATGATCATCAACATCAATAGCAGCCCAACCACTCCAATTAATGACATTTTTATTAGCGCGTGTACTATCGGGTGTGTAAGTAGCAGGACTAATAAGAGGAGAACTAGTACCGTTTCTATCATGATCTATTCCTTTTCTTCCAGGTTTTTGCGATAACCCATATAAAAGACTTTCGAATAAATCCCAAGTAGGGAAATCCATTCTTTTATGTGTTTTATTATCGTATATGTTTTTAAATAGTGTTAGTGAGTATTCCATAATATTATTCTATCACAGTTTAAACGCAATGTAAATAGCTTTTTTCATTTAAAAGAATTTTTATTAAAGGGCTTTAGATAATATTCCATGATTGTCATTATGATCTGGGCTTTTCCAATCTTTTGGTTTTATTAAATCGGGTAATCCAAATGGATTAGGCCTAGATTCTTTTATCCCAACATCTTTTGACATATTAGCATTAAGAATTTCATTCCAAGCTTTATTTGCATCAATACCAAATACATCTAATGTTCCAATAGCAAATACACACATATCAATTAATCCATCAACGATTTCTTCTGGATTTTTATCATTTATAGCGTTATTGGTTTCATCAACTTCTTCTTGGACCATTTTCATTCTAAATTTAAGAAAGTCTTTTAGTTTTGAATCATCAACATCAGATTGTTGTTGTGCTTGTACCCATTTATGCACTCCAAATTTTTTATGCATTTCTTTAATATCTTTTGACCAATCATTAGACATCTGTTTCTCCTTTATACAAAAAAGTCTTCTAATGATGCTATCTTTTCTACTTTCCAGCCAATAGCATCCATTATAATCTTCATAGGTTCAGTAAATGTTTTTTCAAACTGAAGATCATAATCAATATAGTTATGTAATTTAAATTCTTTAGGTAATACTTCAGGGAATGATATAATATTTTCCATAATTTGATTTGGAACTTTTAAATATACAAATTTAATTTTATCACCACCTGAGATTAATTCATATTTATTTGTTAAATCTCTGTCGTTTAATAACTTATTGTAAAGTATAGATCCACGTATATGAATAGGTGTACCTTTCTTATATACTCTATGTCTGTCTTTAAACTGATTAACATTATTAGCAGACCTTGGAAAAGAAATGTTTTCTGGTGGTTGCTTTTTAAATTCTATTTTGAAATCTTCTATAAACTTTTGTGTAGCTTCTTCACTACCATTAACTAAAATTTTAAATACTTCTTTTAATTTATTTCTAACTATTTGAGGAGTAGAAGATTTGATTGCCTCAATACCCATAATTTTAAGTTTAGGCTCGGCGTATTGTACACCCTCATTATTATGTACGTTTAATATATATCTCTTTTTTGCAGTCCAAATTCCACGGTCAGCAATTGCTTCTCTTGCCATAACCATTCTTGATTTATAACAATTCATTTTATAGTTGAGTTGCTTATAAGACTTTTCTAATTTAGGTTCAAAATGATCTTTGCAAATCTGATCTAAGAATTTTACTGGATCTTTAGGTTTAAACTTTTTAACTAATGGACCAAAGTTAACATATAATGAATCAGTATCAATAGCAATTACATAATCTTTATCAGTTTCTAATAATTCATTTAAGGATTTATTCATATCCTTTTCAGCCCATCTAATAGCAAGTTGACCTGACAGAGTAATACCTTCAGCTATTTTAAGATCATAGTATCTAAACCATCTGTTACCCATTGCACCATATAGTGAATTAAGTAGGATCTTAATGGCCATTTGTTTATTTTCTAGTTGATTTATTTCAGTATCAAGATCATTAGTCTTTTGAATTTCATATTGCTTTTTAGCTGCTATCATCATATTTTTTACTGATTTGCGTTCTTCATAATAATCAATAATAATCTTAGGGATCATACCTTCTGATTTTTTTGAGTATGTAGAACCATTTGCTGCCCTAGTAACATTGAATTCAATTGCTTTTAAAGTGTCAGTCTTTTCGTTTAAATAATGATCTACATCTGATTTGAAATCATGGCCTGTATGAGTTAGCGTTTCTGGCGACATATTATATTCTACAATTAAATTAGGATATAGTGAATTTAAATCAAAAGAAACTACCCAATCATGTATACCTACTTGAGGATCTTTAACATATGCTCCAGCAAAAGTAGTTTTTACTCTATCATGATTTGTTTCTATTTGAGCAACGGTGTTTTGAGAATTTAAACTTCTGTAAATTATTGAATCCCATATTGAAGTTACACCAAAAGTATCATTAAAATTTACTCCACCTTTATATGCAATAGTTAGAGCTAGTGTAATTAATCCCATCTTTTCTTCTAATCTTTCGATTAATTCTACATCTTTAATATTATAATCAATAAAGAGTTGATGGTTTTCTTTATATAAATTGCGAAGAGATCCATAATCTTCATAAGATAATTTCTTTTCACCAAGAACTACATTAGCTATGTGGTCTAATCTATATGATTCTTGTGGACCATAGGTATACCCAAACTTTAAAAACAAATCATAATAATCTAAAGTCTCAATACCTTTTAGTATGTAAGTATCATTTTCTTTATTATGTTTTCTAACAGTACGATGATCTACCTGACCCCAAGGAGAAAATCGTTTTACATATTCAGCTCCTAGTATTTTATAAGTTCTATTAATTAAGTAAGGAATATCAAAAAATCTAACATTCCAACCTGTTATGATATCTGGAGTTCTATCAAACTCACTCCAATATTCAATAAAACTCTTTAGCAACTCTGCTTCACTATCACATTTAATATAGGATATGTTATGCTTGGATTTAGATTTATCATAATCATTTAATCCCCATACATAATATATATTTTTTAGACTAGACTTTAATGCAATTGAAATTACTGGTTGATTAGCATCGCTTGGATAAGGAAATCCTTCATCAGATGCTACCTCAATATCAAAAGAAACTACATTAATTATATTTCTTTTGAATTCAATTTCTCTAGGAAAGGCTTCAGTAATAAATTGATGTATAAAATTATAGTGACCATATATTTTAAAGTTATCTACATACTTATACTTATCAACGAATTCTTTAGCGTCTCTCATAGAACCAAAGTCTACTGGAGCTACATACTCATTTTGCAATGATTTCCATTGAGTCTTCTTTTTTGATTTTATAAAAAGTTTTGGTTTATAGGGAATTCTTTTTATGATTTTTTTTCCAGCATGGTCATAACCTCTGTAAAGAATAGAATTACCATACCTACTAACATTTGTGTAAAACTGCATATTATTATTCTATCACAGTTCATATGCAATGTAAATATCTTTTTTAATTTTTTATTATATTTTTTATCTTCCATGGTGTAAAGCATACTGAGCCTAAACTATAATGATCAGCCCCATGATCTTTATACCTATCAACATCTTCTTTAGATGTTATACCACCTCCTGCTATAACTTCTACATCCGGATAGTGTTTCTTAATATACTTTAATAGTCTTATAGTATGAGGAATTATTTCTTTACCACTTAATCCTCCACGTTCTACTGGAATAGTATTACTTGCATGTATCTGTCTAAATCCTGCTTCAACTATGAAATCAATCCAAGTTTCTTTTAATACTGGAGATACTTTAGCTATACTCCATTTTCTTCGATCTCTAGCAAAACTTGCAAAACCTGGCCATATATTTAATTGTACATTAGGGCAACCTAAATTAACTTCAACATTAATATCTTTAGGTATTTTCTTATGTAAATCTCGCCAATCTTCATAATCTATTGCGCTTATACTTAATATATCGTGTTTATGTTTTAATGCAAAATCTATTCCTTTATTTCTTAAACCTAATTTATTGACCCACCCTTGTTTAGTATAACGAAGAGTTTTTAACAATTGCATAAATCTACCTGGCCTAGGCTTTAATGTCCAAGTTCCTGATACAGAAATAGTATTTTTGTATTTAAGATAATTTCCAAATGGTGCTGCTATAAAAAACATTCTATAGGATTCTCCTTTAATGGTCTACCTATTACCAAATAATCAGCTCCATTAGATATAGCTTCTTCTGGAGTACTTACTCTTACTTGATCATCGTTTAATTGTTTTAATCTTATTCCGGGACAAATTCTTTTAAAAGAATGAATCTTATCATAATGATTAAACAAAGATAAATCTAAAGGTGATAGTACTACATTAAAATTATAATATATTATGTTATCACATATTTGTTTATATATCATACTTTGCTTATCCCAATTGGCAGAGAAAGATGTTAAATGGGAAACTATAGCAATATTAATATCGTTCTTTAATGGAGATATTTGTTCTATACATTTTTCCCCATTCTCAAAGTGAATTGTAGTCATATATACATTTTGCTTAATTAACCATTTAATTACTGTTTCTACAGTATTGGGAATATCAAATAATTTTAGATCTACAAATACTTTATAATCTCTAAATTCATATAAATTAGGTAACAGTGTATGATTAATTTTTACACCATATAACTTATCTTTTATAGGATCGATAAAGTCAATTGCTTTATCAATTTCCATTCCATCTAGTGCTGCAAATATTTTATTCATTATAAATACTTATTTGGCTCTGGGAGGTGGACTCGAACCACCACGCCTTGCTCAAGACAATAGGGAAACAACCTATCGCGTCTACCTTTTCCGCCATCCCAGATTAATTTATGTTTTGTAACTATAAGCATTAGCAAATTCATTGACATACATACTTGACCACCTATCAGTGTAAGAATCAGATATAGAATCAAATGCACTGATTAATCGAGTAATACCTATACCTCCACCGACTCTAGGAAAGAATTCAAATTCTAAGAATTTCTCTAACTCAGCTTCAACTCTTTCTTTACTAAATAATTTAAATAGTAACTCGGAATATTCTCCATTAGTAATAGTGTGAAACGTTTCTCTCATTTGATGAACATCAGTACTTCGTTCTGCACTTCCTATTGTTTCCATACCACCTAATATAACATCAATCTTTTTACTTGTTATACCATCTGCATTTCTTGACATATTCCAAAAAGGACTAGTAAATTCAGGAAAGTGTGTTATCATTCCATTATGTATTGCTTTCTCTTCATCGTTACCTAATTCTTTTACATTAAACTTTTTAGCCCAGTTACTATACATATCAATTTCTAATTTAGGAAAGCCTAAGTGTTCACATAACTCAACTTCCATTTGTTGTAAGTCATGTATATCTCCAGGCATTTCGAATTCAAACATTGGAAATATTATATCATGTCTACCTGGTATAGCATTCGGTTCTTGTCTATACGAAGTAGAGATACAAAAAAAGCCAGGAACTTCTGGCTTGGTGAGTAATTCATGCTCTAACCACATCTGACCTGTTTGCGGCAAAGGCCATACTTGACCTGCGTAATTATATGTTGCTACATTAAAAGGGTCTTCACATGCGGCAAGTATACTTAATCTGTTTTGAGTGTGAACTTCTTCAAACCCTTTATTTAAAAAAAATGACCGTAAACGGTCTGCAGTCTTGGTAAATTTGTGTGGTGATATTAGTTGTGTCATTATAAGCTCCAATCATTAAATACTGAGGTTATTTATACAACTAGAGCTCATAATATTTTATTTTTTTTTAATTTAACCTATTTTCATTAATAGCTGACCTATCTTACCTACCCAAGGTAACAAGGCTATGGCCATTAATAGGTTCACACTACTATGAGCAACTGCTATTCTAAGAGTGTCTCCTTTTGGCATTCCATCAGATACGAAAAACCCTGCTAACCAGATAGTACCTGTAGTACCAATGTTAGCTCCTAAGACACATGCAACAGCTGCAGGTAGAGGTATAGCACCAGAAGCAACTAGAGCTATAATCGCTGTAGTAGACAAACTCGAGGATTGCCATGCTAGTGTCATAATAATTCCACCTATAAACATATAGATAGGGTTTCCTAAAAACCAAGACAAGTGTTCTATATTGCCCATAGCTTTCATTCCACCTGAAAATGTTTTAAGTCCGATATAAAATATTACTAAGCCTACTAAAGCTGTAATGACAGGGTTTCCTAAATCCATTCTACTTACCTTTTTCCATAGTTTTGTGTTTTTCATTTTTACCAGCTAAATTTTACGCCAGCAATTACGTTTTCTCTTTTCCAGTTCTTGTCTAGACCTGACTTAGCATATACTTCTACATTACTCATTCCTGGTAACATCATAGAAGCTTTATAGTCAGAACCTGAGAAAGATGTTCCGATAATATCGAAATCTAAATCAGCTGAGATTGTAAGGCCACTTAAATTAATTGACTTACCTACTTCAGTTGTAAGCGTGGAAACTTCGGTATCTACATTGTACTCACCTGTTGCTTCCCAATCTAGTCCCAGCATACCTGCATAAGCTGAACTTGTTAATCCTGTTGCAAGGATTGTTGATAGTAATAGTTTTTTCATTTTTACCTCCTTAGTAACTTTGGCTTAGTCTCCATTTTAGGTACTCTAAGCTCTCTATTGGTTCATATTTATCTTTTTCTTTTGTTAAATTTTTAATTATTGTTCCAGGCTTTGGATCCACAAAGTGTGGCATACTAAACCTGGGTTTATCAATATGAGAATTTACAACTCTATGTTTAGTACTTTTAAAATAATCATTAGTCCACCTCTGTAAGAGATCTCCTATGTTCACAACTATTCCATTTTTTACATAAGGAACCGGATGCCAGTTCCCATCTAAATCTTGCACTTCTAATCCAGGTACGTCATTTAACTGCCAAAGTAAAGTAATTGTTCCATAATCGCTATGTTCACCAATTCTCATTTGTCTATCTTCAACAGGGCCTTTATAGCCTGGATAATGTATAACTCTTGTTGTGCTGTAATTTTTTTTATGATAATCTACTAGTCCTTTAGTAGTAACACCAAGATCTAATATTTTATCAAATTGCCAAAGGACTCTTTCAGTTACTTCATCTGCTATCATAACAGTCTCTAAAGCATGATTTTTAAATCCATCTACTTCTTTTGGCCAAAGATGTGCTGGCATTCTTTTATCATTATAATTAAAACTTTCTTTCATATCTTTTGGAGCTGAAGGATCGACATTTTCTTTAAGCCACATTGTGTAGCCTAGATTAGTATCTCCTTCATAAGGATATTGCATTTTAGTTTCTAAACTTAAATCAAAGAACTTTCTAAATATATCATACCATCTTTTTATAATTCTATCTTGATATGAATAAGTTAGATTAGTAAATACCGCGAAGCCTACGGTAGTGTAGGCCTCACGGATCTTATCTTGTAATTGATCTTGTTTGTAATCAATTACTGGTATCATTATTTTGGCACCGAAGCATCAATTCCTTCAACATAATACATCATAGTATTAAGATGAAGATCATCTGCAATTTCGCCATCAGCTAGTTGTAAGTTACCTTGGTTATCCTTTAAAGGACCAGTGAATGCAAAGTACTCACCTGCTGAGATAGCATCTTTAGCTTGTTGAGCTACATCCATTACACCGTCTGGCATATTAGTAAAAGGCGCCATCTGTACAGCTTCTTCATTCATATGTCCAAAGTAATCTCCAGTTACCCAAGTATCTTTCATTACTTCTCCAACTCTTTTAATGTAATAAGGACCCCAGTTATCAATAGTAGCTGTTAGCTGAGCCTTAGGTGCAAATTTAATTTGATCTGATGCTTGACCAAATCCTAGTACACCTTTACCTTCTGCAGCCTGCAATGGAGCAGGTGAGTCTGTATGCTGAGCAACCATATCACAGCCATTGGCCATCATAACTGTTGCAGCCTGAGCTTCCTTAGGAGGATCATACCAAGTATTAACCCAAACAATTTCTATCTCCACATCAGGGTTCATTTTCTTAGCACCTAGATAGTAAGTATTGATTTCACGAATAACTTCCGGAATTGGAAATGCACCTACATAACAGATTTTATTAGTCTCAGTCATAAGACCTGCAATAATACCTTGTACGTGCCTGGCCTGATACAGTCTTAGTCCATAGCTTGCCATATTATCTGATTGTTTATAACCTGTTGCATGTTCAAATTTAACATCAGGGTAATCTTTAGCGACTTTTAGCATTTGTTCCATATAACCAAAAGACGTTGCAAAAATAATATCTGCTCCTGCATCAGCAAGATTTCTCATTACTCTTTCTGCATCTGGTCCATACTTCACATTTTCTACGTACATAGTTTTTACTTTATCGCCGTACGCTTCTTCTACCTGTTGTCTTCCAATATCATGTCTGTATGTCCAGCCATGATCTCCAACTGGACCTACATATATAAATCCAACTGTAACTTCTGATTTAAGATTGGCTCCTAGACCGAATGCTAATCCGGGTAGAAGGAGCAAACAGGATATTATCGAGAAAAATAAGTTTCTCATTCTTGTCTCCTTTCGAGGGTGATGAGGCGGGATCGTAAGGGCTACTCCGCCGGGTTTTCATTTAACATAATATATATATTTTATTCAACTTTCTTAGGGATATGTTCGCTAATAACAAATCTGCGATTTTCTATATGTGCTTTAGCTATATCGTCCTTTGACTGTCCATAATACTGAACTGCATGGTGCTTTTCAATCATGTATTCATTTATTGATTTATCAGCAAAATTAGTAGTACGCCAAAGCTCTCCAAGTATTCTACCAAATTTACCTTTAGCATCATACTCTTTTGTTTTTAACATTAGACCGTTTTCATCATTTAAAAATTGCTTTGCGTAAGACTTTGCAGCTAACCCGTATTTCTTTTCTTCTAAATCTCGTGTTCTTGATTCTGGAGTATCAATACCATATAGTCGCACTCTTTCACCTTTTAACCAAACACCAAAACCTAAATCGATATCAATGTCCATGGTATCACCATCAACTACTTTTACTAGTGTACATCGGTATTCATACATATGTTTTTTCCTTTTAAATTAAAAAGGGGAGATATTTAATCTCCCCCTTTGAAGTATTATTACTTCTTATTCCAAATGTGCCATAGCACCGCTATAGCTACTAGACCAACAAGGCCCTGATCACTGAAAGTTGAAACTAGTCCTAGAATATTATCTATGACATGGATATCTGGCCAGAAGGGAACGTTCATACCACTAAACAAAATCTCTAATACGATCCCTAAACCAATTAGGCTAACGCCAGCTTCCGCTAAACTAGATGCCCAACTTTTTATTTTTTCTAAGATTTCCATAAGAAATCCTCCTTGTTGTTAAACGTAGTTATATTTATATAAGTTTAACGATTTTTTCTTTTATTTCTATTTCTACGTTTAGTAGAACCTATTTTACGTCTTCCAGAAGACGGTTTATTTTTTCTAGGATGTGGCATTAAGACAATGCACGCATTCTCTCAACTAATCTATCTGCTCTGTTTGTAACTTGTTTATACCATCTAGAATCTACCATTTCATCGGCTGCTTGATTCCAATCTTTAGCATCAACGCCACGCTTCATTCCTTTAAATTTAGAAAGGCGAGGACGTCCCATATTAAACATCATATTCGCAATAATTAATTGAGCTTCTTCTGGCAAATTGTTAAAGTCTGGGTAAAGCTTGTGGCAATCTGACATGACCGTTTTGAGATCTTCGCCGAAGGCTTCATTGCATCGATCTTTCTCAACGGGAGTTCCGACCGGTTCACCAAATTCTGGGTCGTTTTTGGTAACCAAATGACCAATCCCAAAAGTAGGCAAACCAAGATGATCCAAGTAAATCTCATATTTTACTCCTTCATCTATTTCTAATTCTTTTCTCAGTTTTTCTATATTCATAATATTCTCCAGTAATAGCGAGATTGTTTCCCGCTATTACTATATATAATTTTTATCGGGTAACGATTCTACCTTTACTCTTATCCAAATTGTTTAGAGAATATTCTAAGTATGCTAGACTTTCTCTTCTATATTCGCTTTGTTTAAGAGACTTGGCGATTTCTCGTTGAGCCCTATACATTTGGCCTTCTTGCAGTTTTCGCACTATAAGACTAAGTGCACCATAGCTACTACTTAAGAAAAATAGTATGCTACCCAGCAAGAAATTCCGATTTCGTTTTGTCATTGGTAACCCCTTTAGATGTTATTTTTATCTGTTGGGGACGCTTTTCTTTTGGTAAAACTACTTCGATACTGACAGTAAGAATTCCATCCGTTAGATCCGCTCCACTGACTTCGGCGTACTCTGACAACCTAAACGATTTCATAAATTTTCGACCAGAGATTCCTTTGTGAACATATAAATCTTGATCACGTCTAGGACCTCTTTCACCTTTAATAGTTAGCACGTGTTCTTTTAATTCAATCGAAATATCTTCTTGTTTGAATCCTGCAATCGCAAGTTCAATATCATATTTCGTATCTTCATATTTCACTACGTTATGTGGTGGGTAAGTGTCTTTAGCGTGATTTGTTATACTTTCGAGTTCATCGAAAATGTGGTCGAAACCTAAAAAAGCGTTCCTTGGGAACATAAAAGTACCAGTCATATTTCCTCCTATTGACTTAGCAAGGTTAAAAATTAGGACCCATTATATGGCATCCTATATACTATATATACTACTTGTTTCCTATATTATACTTAGGGCACAATTCCCATTCATTTTTTTCTTTAAATGATATAATTTTTATTTGTCTCATTGGAGCCATTGGTGCCATTTTACTTTTATCTTGAATTGTAATTAGGCCCCAGTCACTCATTAATTGAGCTATTGTATTTCTTCTTGATATATCGTTTTCTTCAAGATTAGATTTCTTACCATCAAGTAAAAAGAGCTCTTTAAAATGCACAATAAAATATCGACCTTGTTTATGCAATATATGACAAGACTGATATAATTTATTATCTTTTCTGGAAGCTACACCAATACGTGTTAAAGTTTCGCGCACTTTAAGAAAATCGTCTGGTTCGTTTAATACTACTTCTAGCATTGAAGTAGGAGACCATTCTACAGTTTTATTTTCTTCCACCTTTATTCACCTTTTTTTCTAATATTTTTATTTGTTCAGGTGAGAGAAGAGCCAAAGCTTGACGAGCTTTTTGATTACTATAACCATAATATTCTTTGACCACTTCAACATCACTTTCAGTTTTATATTTTAACCATTTAGAAAATCTTTTTCTTTTTCTAACTATATTTATAAGAAAGTCGAATTGTAAACGTTTGTCAATACTATGATTAATATTCATTTCATTAGCCATGGCAATAGTATCGTTAAAATAAGATAAACTCCTATTAACCATAAATGGATTATAAGCCTTTTCAGTAATGTCATCTATCATTATATTTTTTTTAGTATAATTGATAGCACTTATATATTCAAAGGGTTTCATTATTTAAACTCTACATTAGCCATTATTTCTGTCAGACACGCAACTACATTGAGTTCATGATCTGCAGCAAATGCATTTTTATATTGGTAATCTGCTAAAATCAAAACTAGTTGAGGTATAGACTGTGAATTGACTTTATCAGCCATTCTATCATATACACCTCTAAAGATAGCTACAGCATCTACATCGATGTTGTTAACCACCCAAGATCTCATTTTCTTAAAATCTTTATCTTTTAAATTTACGAATAAATCACTATAAACATCAGAACTAACATTGATACTATTACTAAAGCTAAATATACCACCGTACGAAAGTTTCTGTAATTCATTAATTATTCTTCTCCAATCTGGAGCGTGTTTCATAATTAATTCAACTAAACTTTTATCGTCATACTTCACTTGCTCCTTGTTTAATATATTTATTAATCTTTTCATAAAGAATTCAGCTAAAGTAACTAACTCTTTTTTATTGGAATTAAATTCATATACACTACATCTGGAGTGCAAAGGTTCTATTATACGATTTTTAAAATTACACGTAAGAATAAATCTACAGTTTTTGGAAAACTCTTCTATGAAACCTCTAAGCGCAGGCTGTGTAGACTGTGCATTTAGGTAATCAGCTTCATCTAGTATAACAACTTTATAACCACCTTGTAAAGATACCGATGATGCAAATTGTTTTATCTTAGTTCGTAATGTATCAATATTACCATCTTCAGAAGCATTAATAATAATGTAATCCAAATTTAATTGTTTGCAAAGAGCTTTAGCTACAGTAGTTTTTCCAGTACCTGCAGTACCAGTAAACAACATGTTTGGTAACTCACCAGACTCTGCAATAAGCTCAAAAGGTTTTTTTAACCTTTCTGGTAATATAACATCTTCTATAGTTTGTGGTCGATATTTCTCAACCCATAAAAAGTCAACAGACATAAATGTCCTTTCATAATATAATTTAAAATAAGATTAAGAAGATTGTTGTTGTAAAGATTCATAAAGTTGAACTAAAGAAATACATTGGTCTCTTAATTGGCCAATTGTAGTAAGTTCTTCACCTTTAAACCCTCCTCTTTGTGTAACTGCATCAATAACAGCAATAGTACTGCGTGATGATCTATTTGCTAATTCAACAATCTCTTGCTCTGGTGTTTTTTCAACTGGTTGAGCGACTTCAGTTTCTGGTTTATTTTTATCTGCCATATTATACTCCATAAGTTTTAAAAAAGGCTATGTAAATTAATAATGTTATGATAAGTAACTTACCATAATCTAAATCCCAAGAAGTACCTTCACCGATACTCTCAAGAAAGTCAAAAAAACTATCTTTTATTTTTTTCATAATCACTACTCAAAAGTTGACGTTTTTTCTAAAGCGATCCAATATTGAACATTTAAATGTTTATGTTTAAAATTAGAAATAAGTTTAGATGATATATTAACATCATAATCACCTGGTATAATTTTCATGTTAGATATATTCATAATAAAATTAAAATTTGATGAAGATGCTGTGCCGGGTACATCGATTGAAAATTTATTAGATGTAGCATTTTGGCTATCAGCAACTGATAATGTTAAAAGATCCTGTGTTCCACTAATACTCATTTCACTATGACCAAATGCATTAGTAGCATTTTTAATCTTTTTAAATGTTTCATTTTCTAAAACAAATGATACATCAGATGTTGGCATTGTAATATCTTTTTCTGGATATGTCAATGTTTCTTTTGAAGAATAAAAATATTTAATTTTTAATCTGCCAGAAGAATCTTTGAGTAATACATTATCATCTTCAAATTTAATGTTAGGGCTTGGATTCACAATAGCAATAGCTCTTAAGAATTCATTTAAATCATATATACCAAATTCTTTTGGTATATCTTCGCTTATATTTGCTGAAGCTAAAACATTTCTTGCTTCAGACATTGTTTTTATAGTGCTACCTTCAGTAAAAAGCATATTTTGATTTATGCCTGCAAAATTTGTAAGTAACGCTTCTGTCTCTACACTCAATTCCATATTATATTATCCTCTTAATTATGGTTACATATTTTAATTATATCATAAAAATTTAGTAATGTAAACAACATTATGCTACTTTACTAAAATTTTTTTCTTTTATAAATTCTATTTTATTTTCGAATTTATCATCAAGAACTTCTCGTTTATGAGATATTACAAATACACTAGTATCATTTGTTAATGTATATAATATCTTAAGTAAATTCTCAACACCATCATGATCTAAACTAGAATCAAATGTTTCATCTAGTATTAATAAGTTAGTTGATATTGAGTTTTTCATTTTTGCTATTTGACGCCATGAAAATAACAATGCAAGATCTATTCTTTGTTTCTCTCCTTCAGAAAAAGAGTCATAAGAAAATGCATCTCTATGTCTAGATTTAATAGTTTCTTGGAAATTTTCATCTAAATCAAAATGAACAAAGAAATCTAATATTTGTAGATATTGATTTACAAATTTATTTATTATAGGTAAATACTGTTTAATAATCTTAGTCTTAATACCTGTATCTCGCAACATTTCTACCATAGCTGAACTATATTGAAATTCTTCAGAAACTGCAGTCTTTTCATCAGTTAATTTAGTTAAAGAAGTAGTCATATCTTTTAATTCTTTACTAGCCTTATCAACATCTGCAGTCGATGAAGTATTAACTTCCTTATTCAGCTTAGTCATTAAATCATTTAATCTAGTGATTTCTTTATTGTCATTATTAATATCTGACAATAACTCTCTGTAATATTCTTGATGACTGTTGACAGCTTCTAAAGCATTAGATATTCCTTCAGACTTTTCGGACAAATCTTGCATATTTTTTTGTAAATTTTTAGCTTCATCTTTAGATTCTTGTATTTTAGTTTCTCTAACTTCTTGTGTTATAGATTGAGTACAAGTAGGGCATTCTAAATGATCTTCGTAAAACTTAGCATTTTTTACTATTGATTCTATTTTAGATCGTATTCTAGCCATAGCATGCATATTCGCTTGTTTTAAATCATTATATTCTTTAAGATTTTTTTCTGCTTTAGCAGCTCCTGAATCATAATTAGTTTGTGATCCTTTAATTCTTTGTTTAAGTTCAATGACTTCATGGTATGCAGTATCAATTTGAGTTAATTTATCTTCTTTGACTTCTTCATTAAGTATTTTAATATCTTTGATATACTTATTCTGAGTTTCTATTTTATTTTCATTAATATCAATTTTATAATTAATATCTTTTAAACGTTCTTTTTGTTGAGATATAGATTCTTTTAAAATAATATTCATTTTTGAAAAAACATTAATATCAAGTAAGTCTTCAATTACAGCTCTTCTTTGATATGCTCTTAATTGCATAAATGGTATAAAAGAAGAAGATCCTAATACAACTACTTGATGAAATGATTTATGATTTAATTTTAATATATTTTGTTCTAAAATTTTTTGATATTCTTTAGCGTGTGAAGACTGATTTAACATCACACCATCTTTCCAAATTTCAAATATATTTGGCTTTATGCCTCTTATAATATTAAACCTAGATTTACCTATAGTAAAATATACTTCTGTAACACAATCTTTTTTATTAATTGAATTAATCAATTGTTCTTTAGTTATATTTCTATGTGCTCTTCCAAATAAAGCAAAAGACAAAGCATCTAAAGATGTAGATTTACCAGAACCGTTTTGTCCAACAATTAGAGTGGACTTTGATTTATTTAGTTGTATTTCTGTTATATGATTTCCAGAAGATAAAAAGTTTTTATAACGAATCTTTTCAAATATTATCATTGAATCTCCAGAGCCTGTGCTTGTTGCATAAGGTCTCGCATTTTAACTTTTATCTTACCTTTATCTAAATCAGTATCAACTGCATCTACATAACTATCCATTAATTGTGAAGTATCTTCAACTGAAACTTGATCATCTTCCACATTTTCACCTATAAACTCATTAAAATTTTCTGCTATTTTTAAATCATGGATTTTTTGATTCTGTATTCTATCAATAAATCTATCAAACGTAAATGAATCATTCTTATTAATCACAATAACTTTTACAAATTTGTTTTTTAAATGATCTACATTATAATTATTATAATCTATTTCATCATCATTGTAAAGGATTTTTTCAAATAAAGTACAAGTATTTTGTATTTTTTTAATTTCTCTAGTTTCTGTGTCTAATTCATAAAAGTATTTTGGATCGTGATCATCAGACCAATAGAATTCTAAAGGATTGCCTAAATACATAATATTATCTTTTTGTGATGAAGTATGAAAATGACCAGATAATACTAATTCAAATCTTTTGAATATAGCATGATTAATACCACCTTTATGAACAATTCCGCCACCTATAGGAAACCCATCTAATTCCAAATGAGCTCCAATCCAGTCTGCTTCACAACTTTCTATAAATTTAAATGAAGTATCATAATTTTCTTGATTAATCCATGGCACTAAACCTATTTTTAAGGAATCATATGTCATGACTTTAGGTTCCATTACAATATGGATTTCATTCATATAATGTCCTAAGCATTCTTTTAGAGCATTAAGATCATTAGTATTTTTAAAATAAGTATCATGATTTCCTGGTATAATGTCCATAGTCATACCATTTTCTCTAAGAGGTGTTAGAAAATGTTTTCTATTATGATTAAGAGCTTTAAAGTTAACTATCTTTCTATTGTCATAATAATCCCCAAGATGCAAAATATGTTTTATATTATTCTTTTTACAATAAGGAAAGAATATAGTATCATAAAAATCTGCAGCATTATTCAAAAATATTTCAGAAGAGTTCCTTACACCAGAATGTGTATCACCTATAATAACCATTTTCATATTTTACACTCCCATAGTAAATAAAGCTTTAACACCATGCATTAAGTCTGGGGTCTTTCTAGCAAATACACACCATTTCTTAATAACTCCAATTGGTAGATTATCATTAGGAAATAATTCTTTTTCATATTCTATGAAACTCTTTCCTGTAGTATATACATCATCTACTATCCAAAGAGGATGTTTTGGATCTTTAGTACCATGATTCAAGTTAATTGCTTCTGCTAAATGAAGACCACCTCGAGGTATACCATATGCGCCTCTACAGGGTCCTCCTTGTTCTATCATCATTAATGCTAAACATTCCCAATCTTCGAAGGTTAATGCATCACATTCTATTTTCCATTTTAATGGTAATCCTGCATGGCTTTTAAATTCACCTCTTTCAAATAAATTAAGTACATTGTATCTTGGTACTTTACTCATATCATTCATAACATAAACTCTTGTAGATCTGAATCAACTACAACTTTTCTTTTTTTCTTTATTTGTTTTGTTATAGTTTTTATTTTTTCATCTTTTACTTTTATTTTATCAATTCTATTTTTAAGAACATCTACAAAACTGCTGGCCACATAAGATGCGGTATTGTCAGCATTTTCATTTTCACTTATAAAATTCTCTACACCAGATTGTGTTAAATATTTTAATTTAATATCTTGTTGTTTCTTTTCTTTAGCTATTCTTCGCAAAAAAGCGAACCATGTTATCTGTGTAAAATAAGCAAAAGCATTGGGTTTGCCAGTTCTTGTAGCGGCTTCTAGATTGTAATTACTAATGGCTTTGAGACAATTTTCAACTGCATCCATAACCATTTCTTCTCTGTAAGTGTATCTTATAAAATTAGCTTTATGCGATAAACCTTCTGCTATTTTTAAAAAGCATGAAGCTATATAGTTAGTTACTTTAGGAACTTCTATTTTTTTACTTTTAGCAGCTTCTGCTTTTTTTACATATTCAACAACTGCTAATGAAAAGTCTGCGTTATTAACGTAATGTGCATTTTGTCTTTTAGCCATCATTGTCTCCTTTATATTTTAATTATAACCTAGTTTCATAGCAATGTAAACTAAATTATTATGCATTTTTTTTAGTTTTTGTGAAAATAACTATTTACAAGCTTGTGAAACTGTGATATAATAGAACTATAGTTCGGTAGGGAGGGAATATACCGCTTAATGTACGGTAGGTGATTTCGGTTTAAAATGTATGATATTAGTACTATCTTTTTCTTCTTGGTCGTCTTCAGTTAGAAATTTTTCTAAATCTTTAATATCTTTTTGTAATTCTTTTATAACTTGAGTTTTAGTTGCACGATCTAAATCTTTAATACTTAATTTAGTTTGGCTTTTTTTATCTGGGTCTTCATCTTTTTCTAACTCTGTACAAAACTTGTGATATTGATCAACAAGAAATTTAGATGGGCTAGCCTCAACAACTACATGTATACTATTTAAAACCTGCAAATTTTCTTTATGATCTTGAAACATAAGCCATGGCCTAAATGCATAATATCTAGCACCTTCTCTATAATTTTCCATGCTTATAACTCTCATAGCTTTTTTTATTACCATTGATGCTTCTTCTTCAGTAGGCCATTCTACTACTTCACAAACTATTTCATCATCGTTAGTTAATTTAAATTGCTTTACCTCATATTTCATTTTATATCTACCTTGTGTATTTTAAATTTAAACTTTTCTTTTTTATAAATCTTAATTCTTTCTAAAGCATGAATATAAGAATAATTAGATCTACTTGGAGTAGTTATGTCATCAGCTATATCAAAAAGCTTTGTATTAACATTATTATCACTTTTTCTTAATCCTCTACCAATACTTTGTAACACTCTAATTTGGCTTTTAGATGGTGATGCAAATACTATATTATGTAGATTCCTAATATTTATACCTGTAGAAAAAGTACCCATACTAGCAACAATGATCGCATCGGTTTGTTTTTCTGTAATCTTTCTTATAGCTTCACGATCATTCGTATCTACTTCACCAGAAACAAAAAATATTTTACGATCCTTGTCTGCTTCAGAATCAATCATATCATAAAGAACTTTTCCATGTTTTTCAACAAATTGGAATAATACTAATGTATTACCTTTTTGATCTAAAGCTATATTTTTTATAAAAGTATTTCTTCTACTATTATTTATTATGTAATCAATCTCTTCTTGGTAAGTTTTTTTACCGAATTCTGCTTTCTCTGTTGAAGAGTATTGAAGCATAATCATTGATATATTTAGTTGAGCTAAAGTATCAGAATCTTGTAGTTTACGAGTAGTAGTAACTTTAAATATTTTTCCAAATAAACCTTGTAAAACTAGTTCATGAGTTTGACTTCCATCTAAAGTACCGGTAGTACCAAATCTATATTTTGCTTGTCTTGATTTATGCATTATAGATGTTAATGACTTTGCTTTAAAACCATGGCATTCATCTCCAAAAACTAATCCAAATTGATCAAACCAATCAACATTTAAACGATGTATTGATTGCCAAGTACTTATCATAACTCTTTTAGCTGTATTTTTATCTTTGCCTGAGTATATTAAATGATTATTGTCATATCCATAAGTTTTGAAATCATTATTAAGTTGTTCTACTAAAGATGTAGTAGGAACTATTATTAAAATTTTATCATCATAATTATCTAAGTACCATCTCATAAGACAATATATTATAAGCGATTTACCTGAACCAGTAGGAGATACTAATATGGCACGCATTCTTTTAATACCTTCAACAAAGGCGTCAAATTGATAATCTCTAATTTTATAAGGTAATTTTAAAGACTCTATAAATTCCATTAAGAATTTTAAATTTATAGGATTTTCTTCAGACGGAGAACCATAAACAGAAGATACATGCTCCATATTATAATTTCTTTTTGAACAAAAAGTTCGTAAATAAGGATATAATCCAACAGGCAACTCTCCAGATATTGCGTTAAATAGTTTTATTTTGCCATCCCAAATGCGTCTTCTAAATGCCGGCATAAATTTATGACCGGGTACAAAAAATGAAAAGAATTCTTTTAGTTCTTCAGCTATACTAGGATCACATTTAATTTGTAATACACTTTCATTTTGTTTAGTGATTACTAACTTATCCACCACTCTCAAATACTTTCCACTTTATCATATTACTAATAGTTTGGTGTCTCCATTTTAAAGTGTCAACAATTTCTGTTAATACACTAACGGTATTTTTATAGTATTCTATTTTTTCTTCAGATTTTTGTATCTCAGGATCTGCATCGTAATAATAATCCATCTCACCTTTTAATATTTTTAAGCCATTAAATGGATCAGGATTCCAATTTTTTTCTTTTATTTCTTCTTCTGACAACTTTCCATTATAATATAGCCATTTATCTTTGAGTAAAGTCTTTTGTTCCATTTCAGATTTTTTTAACTGAAACTTAGCTAAACTTAAAAGTTCTAAGTATTTTGCGTGTAGTTTTGGAGTTTGTTTAGAAGATTCATCAAGAGGCATTTGTATTAAAGAGTCAGTTTTCCACTGCTCTAAAATATCATTCAACTGTATCATAATATTCCTTTATTTTATGTCAAAGTATGTAAATCTAAAAGATGCTGGAAATGTTAAAAATGATTCACCACCTGCAATAGTTTGAAAATTTAAATCACCTAATTGAGTTGGTACACAATCTTTATATGCAATAGATTTTGTTAATATATTTTTATTATTTAGTATTCCTACTGTAATGTCAGCTTGTGAAGGACTTAATACATCACTTCTATTAGAAGCAATTGCAGAAGTATAATTTTTTTCGACTAAATCTGTCATCCAAGAATATAACTCAGTATAAGACTTCATATCTTCATCAACTAATATCGTTAAAATTACTTCACTAAATACAAGTTTATCACCGGGTAAAGGAATACTTCCAATTCTTTTGAACGGTATTTCTACAGAACTCATAGTCATACCCGGATGTTGAAATGATTGACAAAAGAATTCTAAATTAGAATAATATTTTCTATCAATAACAACTTTATAGCCAGTAGGCTGAAGATAATTAAAATTAGTAGTAAGTGTAGATTTAGCTGCCATGATTTTATTTATACAAAAAATAAGGGATAGCTTTTACACTACCCCTCAGTTTAAATTATAGTTATTAAATATTATACGTCGAGAATTTTGTCGACTTTAAATATTCTATAGTATTGGTTACTTCTAGCAGCAGCCAAGCCATCTGAAGGAGTAGCTCCTACAAATGGGTTTGATACCATTCCATATCTGGTTTTAAAACCAATTCTTGGTTGGAATGTA
>MDTC01119483.1_pt1 | contig 37236 bp, 26 predicted proteins | sample 811181 | NCBI WGS metagenome assembly MDTC01 (sample SAMN05326644, study PRJNA326480) | marine metagenome | isolation source: seawater | place: Pacific Ocean: North | collected 2011
AACAAAGGAAACTTAAACAAAGGAAACTTAAACAAAGGAAACTTAAACAAAGGAAACTTAAACAAACAGATAATTAAACAAATGAAACTTAAACAAAGGAAACTTACCTAAAGAGCAGTTTACCGACATGCTCGGGTCCAAGCTCTTGCTGGGAATCGAACCCAGGTTGCGAGATTCAAAGTCTCGAGTCATAGCCATTAGACCACAAGAGCTAGACCAGATATAAAGTGCATCGAGTGGGATTCGAACCCACGAAGCAATCGCACGAGATCTTAAGTCTCGCCCCTTTGACCGCTCGGGAATCGATGCCAAGTACACCTAGCGAGGCTCGAACTCGCGACCTTCAGCTCATAAGACTGACGCTCTAACCGACTGAGCTATAGGTGCATACCCAGTCTTATTGTTTTCCCCGCTTACAAATAATATAAATGTAATATATTTATATTGTTTTGGTTAATTAATATTTTGTATAAATATATATCAAACTAATTAAAACCAATTTTACAAAATAATACAATAAATGTCTTCACAACAAACACATATACAACGAAAGTCATTGGTGCGACAATTATTGGATGTTCAAACACGAGAAGACACATATAAGAAATTAGTACCACATTTGTCTTATCCGTGCCCAATTACGTATCGCCCCGATCCGTGCAACCGGTATGGAGCATCTGCATTATCGGTGAATGAATTGATATGTCATAATTTACAAGTGATAATACCAAACGTAGACTATAATTTACATGCAAATACGTCAATAGACGTAATAGAAAATAATATTCAGCAGACCAAAGAATATATGAATACGATTCAAAAAACATTCATAGACAAATGCATACACGAAGAGAAACGCCTACAATATTTCAAAACCCGGCAACCATACGCGGATGCATTCGATATATCACAACTGTCACAGCTAAATCCAGACATCATCAATCATATATTGTCTTTTGTTGAACCAGAAAGCCGCATCAATATATATTTGGCGCAACACCCAAAAATGTATGAAGATATGAACAACTGGAAACGGTCCGCAATTGAGAAGTTATATTTGCAATACATTTATGAACCAATTACCGTAAATGATATTTTGTATAAACATTTCGGATATCAACACAACAAAATAGTTCCAACCATAAGAAATATGCATATTGTAAAGAACAAGGCGAATAAGCATGAATATATCAATATAATTCGGTCAATAATACAATGTTTTACCGGGTGCACACAATATACATTGGAAATAAAGCAATATTTCCATTTGTATGCAATGAAAATAATACAATCAATCGTATATACAAATAAACGTAGAGAAGCGAAACAAAACCCTAAAACAAAGCCTAAGGCAAAGCCTAAGGCAAAGTCCAAAACAAACAAAGCCTAAGGCAAAGCCTAAAACAAACAAAGACGCTTATCAAACCGGATGTTACCCTGTTATGGTAACAATATAAAAACTAATCGCAAATATGGCTACAAATAATACACCCGTATTTAGTGTCTTCCTTTATTTCGTCTTCTAGAATTATACAACATACGAGGCCATACAAATCAAACGACGGTTTCCCCCGATACCTTGACTAGCGCCCCCTAGTAGCCCTCCTTTCATCATCAGTTTGCTAATATTCGTATCTACACTGTAACCGCGGCCATGTAAATATCCAATCAACGAGGGTATGTCATCCGCGCCCATGAACTCGTCTGGATTACGCAAACTCCCTCTTCTTGGGTATCGCATCAGCACATATTGACATGAACGAGGAAATCCGTCTTTGAAATCGGAGACTTTTTCGAGATGCATGGAAAACACCATATCGGCAATTGGTCCAGGTGGCATAACATTCAATGTAATAATATGCATATAATTTTTATCAAACGTATTGAGAACGGGTTCCAAATAAAATGCAAATGTTTTCGTTTTTTCAAAAGGACTCTCCATTTTGTATTACATAAACATATAAAATTGATTACTTATGCACGGTCATACATGATGTATAAATAACAAAAAAACTATGACAACTCAACAATTAAAAACTTTGCATTACTCATTCTCAAGCGATATTTCGGAATTGTTACGAGGGTTTGCTAAAGTGCATCAACACGACGACCGAAAACAATACCAAGAAGAATGGACAAAATGGCTGGAATTACCTGAAATAAAACCGGAAATGGAGAGAGAAATCAAGCGTTTGCGTGACAGTGGTATAGAAGGCGATGTATACCTGAAAATGTATAAAAGTGCGCGCTATTATTATCGTAACAAACCGACTACCACTTCAGATGCCCGCAAACCAGCGCGTAAAATATACGAAAAAACTCAACCCCATGTTTTGGAAATAATCGACCGACACATTAATGACATAATCAGAGAGCATACCAATAATAAAAACGACAAAAACGACAAAAACAACAATAACAAGTTTGTAGTGTTAACGCCCGCATTTTCATATGAACGGTTCTATACAACGCATACAAAACTATTGCGAGATCTATTACCAGAATACGAAACAAAGGAAGGAGAACCCCCTGTCATTCCAAAAACAGCAATAGACGAATTGAAAGAAAGTATGAAAAAAACGTATAAAAACCGGTTTTATGCGTTCCGAGTTAGGAATAATATATAATGAAAAAATAAAAACACGACAAAATAAGATAACTTCAAAATAAAAACAAGATAAAACCACCTGCTTTTTTATAGTAGAACATGTTTATCCAATTCGGGTATTGTATTCTCGTCGTATTTTGTAAAGCAATTTACGTGCGTGATACATAAAAAATGCTTTATAGACGGATTTACATTCTTTATATAATCACGAGTGCGCAATGTATATGACATGTGCACACGAAACCGGTTTATTTTACAAATAATAATATTCAAAAACATACCACTATAACTAGTAATGTAATATTCGATGTCTATTTTTTTATTTGTAAAAATCATGTTGTCCATGACTTGTAACAATCGGAACTTTGTATCCAAATATTGGATTTTCTTATCGGCTCGCGACACATTCAAACACTTTGTAGTAAAAAAGTCTAATTCCACTTCAGAAAAAGGAACCAATTCGGGTTTCTTGTGTTTGAAAAATATGTATTTCAATAAATAATGACAAACGCAATCGGACAGCCGCCGTATAGGTGACGTAAAATGACAATATTCGGGCATACCAACCAGATCGTGCGCCTCTACATTAGACATGTAATCGGCACGTATTCCATTCGTTATAATTTCACGGAGAAGTTCTTCACCCGATATGTTGTTATATACGGTTTGTAGCCATTCACTTGCGACACACGTTCGGAATATCCCCATATTGAAGTTGAGTTTCAAATATTCTCCTATAAACGAGTTGGCAAAAATCGCAAACTCTGCAATCATTTGTTTTATTAATCGCTCTTGCAATGTATCTTCATACAAATAAACGTTGTTCGTTTCATATATTGGATATGCCATTGAAATCTCGTTTAATTTTATTCCCTTGGTTCTCAATGCACGTTTTGATTTGAACGATTCGCTAATTTTCAATCCAACACGGAAAGCATCAATGTCATTGCATACCTCTGATGCGCGGTTGTAACTATACGCATTCTGTTTTTTAACAAATATATTGGTGAATAAAAGCTTTATCTCATGTACCGGTTCGTATGTTGTCTGGTTGATTTCCGTCAATATAGTAATTGCGTTTTTTATGTTACCCGGTTGAGAACCTTGTAAACTAGACAATTCCAGCACTTTATTCGGCATCATATGAATAGGGGCACGGTTAGACGGATATTTGGTTGTCGTTCTACTCACAATATCTCTCCATAAATCAGAGTTCGGATCAATATATTCAGTCGGATCGGCAATGTGGACAGCAAAAAACAACTTGCTATTCTCTGTATATACTGAGAATGCGTCGTCTGCGTCTTTACAACCGACCGGGTCTATACTATATGTATCATACAATGTCATATCGACGCGGTCATTATTATTGATGGTATACGAGTGTGCCTGGTCAATATCGCGTGTAATAGATTCGTCACGTTCTGGGTCTCTTTTATTTCCGTATTTCGGTTCAATCGTCGCCGTATAATTATTTTCGTATAATTGATTATTCATGCGTAATTACATAATGTTGATTACTTTAATCTATTTATATGCGAACTTATGTAAATCTCATTTTACATATTTGACATGGCATTTTCAGTGATTTTTTGCAGTTTTCTTCTTGCATAATTACTGGCCGTAGGTGCACTTTCCATTAATTTGTGGTATTCTTCTCTGCAGTTTTCTGTGAACCGAATTGTTTCGTTTATATCATCATGTTCGCAATTGATATGCATTTGTATGTCTCTTGCCAATTTTTGGAAAGGAAATGCCACATAATTGATTTTGCTCTCTTTCATGTCTCGTATTTTGATTAACTCTTTGACTATAGTTATCAGCCCGGCCAATATATTACTACACCCAATGAGAATTAAGTAACCTTTTTGAAAGTTTGGCGGGATAGATGACTCAAAAAATGTAGCCGTTCCAGTAAATGTCGTTATAATAACCAACGGTATTATACTGTAATTAGATACAGCTTGGTTGAAGCGATAATCAATCGCATGTAGATTAGACATATATTTAGATTTGTCCCTCAAATAATTCAAATATGTTTCGTATTTCGTTTGCTCGTTCGCACCACTTTCGATATCCATAATAAAAAATAGTTAATAAATGTTTAAATACAAATTTTCTTATAATGTTTACATTTTCAGCATGGAAACATATTGACGACCAATCTTACCCAATACGACGTCGCGGCGCTGGTGTTCCAAATACGCTTTCCATGTATTGTAGTTTGGGGGAGGCGTAGCTATAGTAGCACAGGATTCAGCGGTAGCACAGGATTCAGCGGTAGTAGCACCAGGTTCGGTATTTGCAGTAGAGCGAAGCTTTTGAATAGTTCGGAAATGACCCATGGTTTAGTTAGTATGAATGGAACTAACAACGAGAAAAGTAATCAATTTTCTACGTAGCATTGTGTATTATGACAACAAATAGTTTGTAATAGTATTATATATGATACAATTTATAAATAATACTCAATCGGGAGGAAAAATCATTGGGCAAGGAACGTATGGATGTATTTTCAAACCGGGGTTTTCATGCGATGGCGGTAAAGACTCTAGTGCCCGATATATATCCAAGCTCCAAATAAAACGCGATTCGAAAGAAGGCAGTAATGAAGTAATTTTTGGTGATATAATACAAAATATACCGAATTACGCCCGATATTTCGCACCAATCGAAAGTGCGTGCGATGTAGACATCCAAGCTATGCGAAAACATGAAAGTGATTATGCCAAGTGCGAGCTTTTCTCCAAACAAGCGAAATCAACGAAATCAATGGAGTTTCAAACAAGTAAGGTGCGATATGTAGGAGAATACACATTAGAAGATTGGCACATCCAATATATGGATAATAACAAACCGAACAATGTGACGTTTTTCAAAAAATGGTCCAAAAATTATTCCCATTTATTGAAAGCAATGGCGCTCTTATCTGATAACAACATTTTACACATGGATTTAAAGGAAAACAACATAATGTGCAGAGACAAGACTGGTATGCCGATTGTCATCGATTTTGGTCTATCGGCCGATTTGTCAAAGATCACAGAAGTAACGAGTGACAATGAATCTTTGTATAGAAAAACGTTTTTCACATCGGCGTTTGATTATTCACCGTGGTGTTTTGATATTCAATTGATTGCATATTTGGTAAATGAAAATATACAAAATCAAGAAACTTGGTTTGATAAAAAGATAACTTTATTAGAGTTAGAGAACACGGTGCTTCAATTTATCAAATATAATTGGAGCGGAATGGGCGCAGATGATACGGGCGTTTTTGATGTGAAAGATAAGATTGGATATACCAATGTACTAAAAGATTATATGAAACGATTACATACATCGCAATCTAGTCCTACGCGAAAAACCATTGTAGATATTGTGATAAAAAATAAGACAAAATGGGACACGTATGCATTGAATATAATATATTTGAAAATGGCAAGGGACCTCAAAATAAATACAATAGAGACTTCATTTGAACCTATGTTAGAACATATACAGTTCTTAAAAATACAAGCAATGGCAGCGCCCGACGAACATTTGGACGCAACTGAAATGTTGAATACATTTAAACAGAAAAAGAATGTCGCTCAAGTCCCGAAAAGGGTAGCCAAACGCCCGCAAACATTCCCAGATATGGGTGACGTAAAAACGGAATATGCCAAAACAAAAGTAACAACCGCGGCGTTGGAGAAACGTATGATAGGTAGGTTGTTGTTGCGATAATCATGCCATCACATTATTCAAATATTCTCCAATAACGTCATTTTCCGGACACAGCATATCAGTGTATTTCTCATATTTGGCAAAATACACGATTTCTTCATATATATGTGATATCACACTAGGTGTGTCACCGCACGTGAAAATGCATCTTTCTGACAAGTTTGACGTCAGATCGTGCATTATATGAGAAGACGTGTTCCAAAAGATCATATTCGGTAAGCATCTTGTAGTGAATGAGTTCCGTAAATCATATGTGTACTCGTTCATAGCAAAGCAACTCAATACAACCGCGTGCATGTGGCGGATAAACCGAGTGGTTGACTCGGATAGTAGTAATGTTTCATTCATAGTATTATATAATCCCGCAACGTTGAATGACGTATTCTGTATGGGCTTGATCTGTTCCATAATAGAGAATACATTTTGCACAAACCCACTGTCATGTAGTTCTATCCAACACGTTTTATGTCCGACCGCCATTATACGCATGTGTCCGAGTTGTGCGAATGTCAGTGCAATACCAATTGCCGAATGGAAGTCTCTCAAATGTGTTTTCATATCGAACGACACGTCTAATATGGGCATAATGTATTCTCCTTTTGGACGATGGTGTTTTTTCATGTATTCTATGAACTTGTTCCATTGATGGTTCAACCATTTTATATTGACACTATCTGGTTCTGCTTCGCGGTTCTCATATAAATAGCATGCGTTTTTGATCATTTCATTAATGGTAAGCATATTGTATATAGAATACTTGGATTGCGCGTAAACACTGGGTGGGGTTATTAAATCCAATGTGAGACGGTCATTATATGATTTGTAACCGTTATGCATGTGTTTATATAGGCTCGTGCGCGGGATTGTGCGCGGGGCGATTTGGTCCGCGGTTTGGTCGCAATGGTTTATTTCTGGCGTATCGATACAGCGATTCAGGTAAGAGCACATTTTACGATACATGCCTCTGCATTTATTGTAGGCCAGTTCGTATTTCACATCGTCATTCGCACTCGCCAATATATGCGAAGCATATGTAACAGCCCACGCAAATACCATTTTTTCATGCAGCCAACCGTATTTTTTGTTTTCTCGGGGTATCCACTTTGCAACATTTGATATGGAAAAAATATCGCGGTTCACGGTTTTGGTGTCTTTTACAAGTTGAGCGTTCATCATTTCAATGCATGTATCAATGAAAGGGTGGTCTTCTCTCGGACAACTCTCGTTTGCAAAATGTGTTCGTATATGATCACACAATAATTTGATGTCTTTCCAAGAACCACCAACGTCTTGTGCTGTGTTGCATACGGGCATCATATTACGAACAACATAAATCGCTATAGTGGGATATACATTGTATAATGCAAATATGAGTGCGTAATAAGTAGTATATTGTCCTAATCCATATTTATAATCGCGACAATAAACAATTAATTCTATCATACTTTTCAAATAAATGTGCGCATCGTCACCTTCCACGTGATGAGATTTTATGAGCCGCAATGTATCCACACAAATTGAATACAGGCGGTCGGTATTGTCTTTACAGCGTAAATTGAAACGTAGTGTATTAATATTGCGAATAATTATGCGGTGCGTCTCCATACCGGCATCATGAATAAATGGCGGAAACATGTTAATGTATAAACGAAACTATGTTTATATCATTTATGCTGGGTGATATGGATATGGATAATTATTTGATAGACCGATTTGTAAAGTATTTTTATAATGTTGAGAACATGATTATAAAAATAACAACAAAATAACAATAAAATGATTGTATTTATCTTCGACGACGCGTAAAACGATGTTTCTTATGACGGTTTTTTGGAGAATGATACGTATTTATCGCAGAAATGCGGACCTTTTTCGTCGCATTTTGAGAACCATGTTCTCTAATGTCCTTAATATTTTCTGTTTTCAATATAGATTTTATTCGTTTCGTTTGGCGATTCCCCTTATATATAGATGATTCTTTGAAAATGAAATATAATGTGTTGATTTCATGAAATGGAAATATGGAAGGCGGAATAAAAACATCGTTCATTACGGAGAGGGTGCTTAGATATTGTCCCGAAATGTCTTTGGACCGCGCAAAGGCTTGAATGTCTTCTGGTTTTGTTCCAATGTGAAACAGCAAAATGTCAAACAATTTGTATTTACCACGATACGCCTTGACCCGTTTATGTTCTTCTATTATTTTCAAAAGAGTTTCTTTGTAAATGTGAGAACCTGCATATAAATCGCCGTCCTTTTTCTCCAAATCAATGCTACAACTATCAATATGTGCCAAACAATTTTCATCGTTCATGTAAATACAGTGACACGTAATCGAATCCATAGTTTCTAATACAGGTTCTCGCTCTATAGATTGTAATTTTTCGTGACTCGTTTTCCAAGACATATCTAATTCGTCGTCTGTATCCACATATGAACTACCAGTCGAAACCGTATCGGTTTCTGAATTATTATCGGATTCTTGCATATAAAAATAAATACATTATCATATTGCTTTTTGAACACAAATATATATAAAGAGAACCCGGTAATTAGAATGTCTCGGAACAGCATATAATTTTATTTGGTAAGTATATCTAAAAGACAAACCCCATAAAAAAAGTATTTATCCAAGTACACATTAAAGTAGGTATATAAATCTGTTAATATTCACATAACCGAGACAGCAAGGGATAACCCTCCATCCATACAACGGTATGGAAACCGTTTTATCATATCAGTAGTAGTTGATATGATAAGAAAATTGATTGCAATAGTGACTACTATATTATTGCACCAAAACACAGATACATACATACATATGTTAGTCGAAACACCTCGGGCATTCAACTTTAATACCCAGCATCAAGAAATATGGGATCCTAGACCATATCAAAAAAAGCTATACCAGAAAAGCACAATAGACTTGTGTATTCCACGTGTAGATGCGGGAACCTCTTTGTCGTTTATAAAGGAAAAGCTAAATAGCCTGAATATTGGATATGTCCAACGAATATACGAAACGCCTTTGCGGAACGATACAACCCAAAAGCGTATATTATTCAAGTTTTGCTGGAATACGAAAAGCAGTTCGTATATGCAACTCAAGGAATTGTTATCAAAGCCAGACGGGTCATTGAAAGTCGTATATGATATGCCTTGGTACTGGAAAATAACAATTACACAACACCGTTAACAACATTTACATATTTATCAATAATCGGATTTTCACTCAAACATGGTTTTTTATTCTGATGAACCCAATCGCATAAATAATACACACACCAGTTTGCAGTGCGTCGTTCTACATCTTGTATTTCTTTTGAAAATATGTCGTCAATATTACCATATGCATTTTTACAATGTATGAGTTCCTTTTTGATACTATCTTTGACTGTAACCAAAAACGATAGCCTTTTCTGGTCACGGTCAAACTCATATAAATTGACATTACTACCACCATCGTTTTCCTTGATTTTGGCGGTTTGGTGCTTATATTGAATATAACGTATTTCATTTTGAACATCTTTGAACCGCGATACCAGCATTTTACGGTGATTTTCCACTTTTTTGATGAATGAAAACACGTTTATGTGACAAATAGACGGAAACAATAACTTTATTTCTTCGGGTAACAATGTGTGCGCGGACTCTTTAATATCGCGGAGCTTTTCTTCTGTCATTTGTATTTGACCCAATACTAATTTACGCCGTTCTTCGCGCTTATCCAATATGACCAACTTACTATTGACAATATCCAATGCGGTTTCCAGTTTATCATACTGGTTCGCAACTTGTAAGTAGTTTTCAGTAGAAGATTCCAACTTCAAATATTTGGACAATGTAATCAATAACCCGACAAATGCATTGAGACTGGCCATGACACATTTTTCAATGATGCTGCATTCTAACGTGGGCGTTAACAGCGAAATCGCCGCGGTAATAAATATTGACGGCACCATTAAACAATTGAGTCTCCATTGGTTCAAATGTTTTGCTTGTGTATATATGTTCTTTTGTCCCTTCATATATGTAATCAAAATGTCTATTTCGGTGGAGTATTTGTTGTCCTGATCGGGATAATAATACTTGTCAAGCGTCCGTTCTGCTTCATTCAAACGTATATATTTACAATGGTCATGTCCTTCCGCTCTTTTTTTCCGGGGAATGGTGGTAAGTTGTTTGGACACTTCCAAAAAAGATACATCGAATACGGTCGTTTGAAATCCCGTATCTGGATTATTTATATCACAGTCATCAATATCACTGTTATTGCAACTACCAGTAAGGCTGCCATAATTAGACAATGTAATCGGACTATCACACCTATGGTCTATTCGAGTATTACCTTCTTCCATGCGTTGCAGTTTCATTAAATCTTCCAATGCTTGCTGTGTAAAATGTTTTCCAGTATATTCAGCGAGATTGTCTTCATCGTCCGCATTTAGTTCGGCCGATTGTATAATAGAAGCATTTTCATAATTGAATATGCGTATAGGTTCTCTATCGGGACTAGATTGTGATGAACTGGATGACGTATCTGCATCGCCCTGCTCCTGCATTTTAGTATATTGACAAAAAATTGATTGCATATAATCGCACAAATACAACGTATATATATTATTTGATGTCGACAACCGATGTTCCAACTAAAAAACGTATTTCGCGAAAGATCATAAATAATTTCAAGAAAACACAACGCCATTATTTGATGACAAGTCGGTTTAATAATAGTACATGGACACAGAATGAGCAGTTCCGAGAAGCAAACAATAAACAAAACGGCTGTGTATATTGCGCACCGGATCCAATTAGCAGCACTATACCGATGGAAACCGTTTTATTCGTATTGGAAATGAATAACGACACTAATCGCATTATGGGAGTAGGAATGGTCCGCAACCATGCTTATATCAAGAAATATGCTATTTACAGTGACAATAACTATAATCGGTATATTTACTCGGGTTCACATCGCATAGACCGCAGTGTTTTAAATGAGGAAGAAGAACAAGTATTTTGTGCATTTGACATATTGTGCTTCAAGGGCAATAAACATATGAAACGTGGACAAGGTATCAAATCGTTTCCCACAGAAATACTTTACAACTGCAGTCGTGAAATAGATTTAGTCGGATTTATAAGTAAAATGTTCAAACGGCGCATTGAATGTAAAAAAACTAATTGCAATTGAATTATATAAATGTTATAGGAAGATAATATAAATACCGACAAAATCATCACCAAATACTATGACATTTGAGATAGGTGATTATACTGATGCTGAACTGTATGATGTATTGGATTTGACAAATCCAACCGACCGAGAGTTGGAAGCCAAAATATTAATGCAAATACATAAATACAACAGTTTTGAAAACGAATCAAGTAAAAAACTCGTGAAGTTCTTTGAAGATGTATATGAACATTTTTTTAATGTAGATGAAGAAACCGAAGAAATCGCACGTGAACCAGATACGGAAATTGTAACAGATCCTGTTCCCGCATCCAATGATGGCGTTGACGATACATTTTTATCTGAAGCACAACTTAGTTCATTACGATCCAAAAATAGTCCATTTGCGAAGACTGAACAACAAATTACACAACCCGAACAAGAAAGTTCGATAGGATATACACGACCATTGGAGTATTCGAAAGGTATATTAAACCCATTATTGAAGCAAACTACCACACGTGTTATTAGTATTGATAGTCAATACCGCCCAAATAAAAATACGACTGCATCTGATTTCACATTTAATTTATCTGAACCATTAAGAGATGTGGTATCCTTGAAACTATATTCAGTGCAAATACCGAATACATGGTATACTATTGGCAAGTTATTTGGAAGCAATTTTTTTATTTTCAAGGGACGAGCCGATGGTATAACAGATGACGCCTTTGATATCAAGTTTGAAATAGACCCAGGTAACTATACTCCAGAAGAACTGGCGTCTACCGTAAATGCATCAATAGACTATATATATAACAACGAACTCGTAATTCCAGACATATCTGGGTCGCGGATTGAATATAATTCGAATACATCATTGAATAAAATGAATGTGAAAGTAAAGGACATTTACAATGAAAGTAGTTATCAATTAAGTTTCCCATATTGGACGTCACCTATACCATTTGGCAAGACCGGGGACAAGACGCGAAATGAATCTATTCCTGAGTTTTTGGGTTTTATTGAAAGGACATATAAGTTCAATACAATAAAGAGCCGATATGATTGGCGGTTTGAAGAAAGCGAATCCAATTTTTATAACAACGAACTGTTTTCTATAACAGAACTCAATAAGAGTTTTGAAGTAATAAAATATAGTGGAACAACTGAATACGAGCATAATGTTTCTACGGTTGACCTATCTTTTGGTGTGGCATTAACTGCAAGTAGCACATTACTAACCCGATTAGCAATAACAAATCTGTTGTATTATGCATTGCAATTAAATGATAAATTGTTTAGTGGCGATTCAACCATAAGTTTGGACCCCATTGACTCCGGAAACGATACTATAGCGTCTGCATCTTTGTACAATATGACTGTAAAACTGGATAGAAGAACATACAATCATGCATCTGATAGTAAGTTGGCGATTAAGTTCCCAGAAGAAGATCTATATAATGTTGAATATGCGTTGAACACGGAATATGATAGTGTAGTAGATATTTCTCAAAATATTTATGGAACATTGTCAACAACAACGGAAATATTACAATCCGGTTCAACAAAGGCATATCGTATCATTATGACAAGTTCTCAGTCACTACGAGAACTAAGGGTAAACACAGCAGACGCAGACGAAACTGCCATAATAAAGGATATATATGATAGTTCAAACAATCTACTTACATCAATTGGCAATATAGGTAATATAATTGCCTCCCGACAATTGAATGTGAACCCATCTATAGATACACATTTTACATTGTTCTTAAAAAATACTAGTGATAGTGGTGTAAGTATATCATTGAATGGATTAACGTATGTTGATTATGCTAATAATACAAATGTAGGGAACAGTCTCATATTTCAAAATAATACATCTTCTACTGATGTAGATGACATAAGTTTTAACATAGAACCAAATAATTTTTTGAGTGCATTTATGATACGCAAACATAACAGTGATAACCAGTCAACTGATAAAATACATTACAGAATAACCAATGAAACTGGTCTAGTTATATCTGGAGATATCAGCAACGCCGACGTGTCGTCGTCTATAATAAACTTTGATACCACATTATCAGAAAATAAGACTTCCATTTTGTCTGGAAATTACACATTGGAACTATCTGGAAATGCAGCAAATGAAATAGAATACGAGATTGAAATCAAGCAAAAGGACTTTGCTCCAGATGTGTTTGATATCAGTAATATATTGGAAATCCTTGTTGCCGAGACCGTGTTTGATGATAATATTATCGTGTTTTCACTTGATGCAGGTGACCGATTGAAAAATATTACTATTATAAAACAAGATTCAACAAATAGCGAGACAATTGAATATCGTCTGACAAGTGACGATACTGAGACCGTACATATAGACGGTTCAACTACCGATTTAAATACAATAATAACACCACAGCCAGTTATAAAACCAACTACTGACAATACGCAATATTTATTACGCTTATCAACCGGTTCATCTGCACAAGTTATTCATACGGTTATTATTGAAAAAATACCCGACTACGACAAGATTGGTGAAGTTATAACGTTTGTAGATAATGAACTTACTGTTATCAATACAATATACAATTCAGACCAAGATATTATAAGTTTTGATATAAGTGTTGGTGAATACGTTCCGTCACTAGAAGTGTCTGACTTCTCATATAATGGCGACGTTGACGTATCAATGGAATATGTTTTATTTTCGGTAATAAACGATGAGGATATAAGTTTTGTAAGCGGTTATATTGACATAAATAACAAGACGCTCCCCATCGCCGAAGACTTATCTGCTGGTTCATATAAATTAGATTTATCGTCGTCAAATGTTGTTAATTCTTACCCAATTGATTATAAGTTGTCTGCTGTAAAACGCACCGTTCAAGATATTAGTCTGGGTATTTCAACAATATACGAAAGAACCGGAATAATAAAGGCATACAATTTTGATTTATACAGTTTATCTGTAGACGTTAGTGACATCATAATAGAACAAACGTCAGAAAACGAGATATACTGGCGATTAACTGATAATTCAATGATTGATTTAAGTGGTAATAGCGAAAGCAGTGATACGTCATTTAATATACTAGAAAATGAAACTCTGACAAATACATTACCATATAAACTATATATATCCGTGTCTGGCGATGTGGTCGAAGATGTTTCTTATACGGTAAGAGCATTGAATACGGAAATAGTTTTGAGTGATAGACAACCATTATATCCAATTGACCACCATACTCGTGTTTATGATACGATAACGCGAGAACCCGGTTCTCAGTCTGCAAACCGCCCCCTATTTTTAAGTATAAATCCATACACATATGTAGAACAGTTTATATTGAAAGAGCTCGTTAGTCATACTGATTCTGAAACCAACAATACAAGATTAACTATAACAACTAATAACGGAACAATAAATGCAGCGAGCACAATAATTGATATAGTAGATACTTATGGTGGAAATAGCTCCATTTACTCGGGAATAATAAATACTTCGGAAACAGTTATTACAAACACTCGTATACAAACAGAAATTGAAGGATATTCCAGTATAGATTATTATTATGATATCGTAACAAAAGACATAGAACCAATATTTTATGACGCGTCAAACAATTTGAATGTATCTGGTGATCTATCGGCGTATACTACACGAGTAGTGTCATTCGATTTGTCTGCGGATGATGTGATCCGTTCATTGAATACGAGCCCTACGACCGATATATCATTTTCATTATATTCTGCAAATGGAGAAGCAATCACCCCGTTGCGACCAACCATATATACTACTTATTATTTGCAAATAACTAACAATGCGGGCACCGTCACATCATATGATGTGAGTGGTATACGTTTACAAGACTATACCGGAACGACAACCGACATATCCGTTACCGACATATCATTTGCAAATGATATCGTTACAATAGAAAATGAAATAACGCAAGCAGATTTTATAGATAGAATACGGTTCGTTGTTCCAGAGAAGAGCTATGTTTATGAATTAAATACCATAGATATATTAAATATTGATACTGCAGACGTATCATTGAATTATCGACTCACAAATAGTGGAGAAACAATTGACATAAGTGGTATTATAACTGCAGATGATCAGTCGTTGCTATCCGATAATTTATTTTTGCCTTCTGGAACATATACATTGCAACTAGAAGCACCGCCTTCTATGATAAATAGCACGTATTATAAATTGGAAGGTAGTCAGCGTAGTATACAAGATACGTCCTTTATCAACGATGAATTGAATATCAGTGTAACGATTACCCCGTCTATTTATGAAATAATTTTGGGGAATGGATATTCTCTTACCGGTTTATCGTCGGCCTATAGCATAATAAAAGGGACAGACATACGCGCGACACCAATTTCGGTTAGCGACTTAAGTGCAGGGACTTATCAATTAATAGTTAATACAAATACAACTATAACGGGCACTCGTATATTTGACTATGCAGATCTACAAGATATAAGTTTTTCAAATAATCTCATCACATTTGAGAACAAAATAGAAGGAACTGATATTGATGGAATCCGATTTCAAATAGATCCAGACTATTTTCTTGCAAGTATTGCTGTAACCAATATTGTTATTAATCCACAGGATAAGATCAATTATAGTTTGGCTCGATCCAATGGTACTACAGTATCGGGGTCGTTTGACGCTAGTGATATTACACTATTTGACGCATCTATCAACACATTAAATGATATTAGCTACGAACTAATTTTGGATGCATCTGGAAATCAAAACGTATCAGAGTATGTAATTGAAATAAATCAACGCCCGATAGAAACCAAAAACATTGACATTTTTAATATGTTGACATTGTCTGGAACAATAGAAAATACAATTCCAAATATTTTTAGAATCACACTTTCGGGTGATGAAATAACAACAATGAATGCGTCGACTGATGGAGAAGTGAACCTGAAAATATACGACGGGGCTAGTAGTCTAGTAAAGGATATTTCATTCAATTCTGGTGGTAATATATTTGATACACCATTATCGTCATTGTTAACAACAACTCAATATACTATTATTGTTTCAACCAATTCAACTACCGGTGTAACGTATGAGTTAAGTGGAAATGCGCCTCTGTACAATGGTCTAGTTGACAATTCATATAATGCGTCCCCAATAACGATCTCAGATGAAGTAGTTTATAATGAAATAAAACGAGTTGCATTTGACATTCCAAATGGTTCGTATTCGTTAGGGATTGATTTGTCAAATATCATTGTGTATAAAGTAACCTCTGGAATTGAAGAAATACAGAATGACTTGAATGGTAATATTGAAATTAATTATACACTTACTAGTCGCAATGAAACATATATAACTGGTGCGTTCAAATTGAATACAAACGAAAGCACACCGACGGCTACAAAACTGTTTGCAGGAAGTTATATGTTGGTTTTGAATGCTGTAGATAGCACAGGTAACACAACATTACCATTATGGACAGGAAAACAATCATGTTTCAAGTTTGATGATATTTCGGGCTATCACGAATTAAGCCGTATAGGAGGAGAAGTTCGTCCAGTTGCACAGGCGGGAGCAACAACCGTTGAAAACAGTCCAAGAATAGTATTTACTTGTAAAACTCCGGGATTTATCGATAACAGTAATAATTTTGAAATAGCAATACCAAACACAACAGGTGATCTCACATATGAGGTAGATGAATTGATCACCGAAATAAACAACACAATAGTCGATTCAAAGGATGATATTCAAACCGATAAATCGATTGTAATCAGAGTCCCACCAGCAAGTTACACATACGACGAAGACAATGATATTCTACTGAGTGGAACATTTGCATATAAGAAAAATAACAAACTACACTTGCAACTAGATTTTGATAAAACATTTGATGAAAATAACTATGAAATGGATTTATCAAATAGTATATTATACGATTTTTTTCAAATAAAAGACACTACAGTGGAAACAAGCAACCAAATATTGGTTGATTTTACCAAGCAATATACTGCATATATTCCGAAATCCAATAATGAACTCTTTGTTGTTAACATACCAGACGCTGGATTTACTATATGTAAGCTAACGGCTATAACTGGAATACAAGATGTTCAGACTATAGTAATAGATACAGAAGACGTAAGCGCAATCAAACAAGACTACAAAAATGACTCGGACTTTCGTATAGTAAATAACGGAGTTCAAATATTCAGGCCAGAAATAATGGGACAAATAATGAACGACATTTTCAGTGGTAATAAGTCATATACTTACCGAGATCCCACGACGAACCAGCCTATTTTTGCGGGTATAGAAATAACTATACGAACGGACCCACTTAATTCTGCTCGAGTAGAAACAAAACTCAAAGTAAAGATTAATAAGCGAATTACACCAATTAATTATCAAATATTATTAACAGATACTGGTAGTAATAATGGTAATTTAACGCAAATATGGACGGAAGATTTGTTTCAATTCAGCACAAAATTAACAGGCCTTTCTGGAGAAGACTTTAATGACCATGTAGACCAAGTGCCACTCGGATCTCCTACAGAATTATTGGAAGGTAGTGCACCATATGCTTCAATCGACTCGTCTAGTAATATTACATTGATTGGTATTAAAGATGTTCCAACTGAAAATACAATTGATATAACAAACAATAACAACAACAATATAATTAATATAACTGCTTATGAGAGTGGGGTTTCGACGACAACAGGAGAAAACGCAAACGATATTAATTTAGAAATCACACCTGGCAAATATACACGCAGCACATTAATCAGCGAAATAAATAACCGAATACAGTTATATTCGGGGCCACTTAATCTGAGTGGCACCGAAGTTGTAGTTGAAAACTATACTGAAGAAAATGGTACGATAGATTCTAGGGTGTATTTCATAGGTGATATAATACGTAAATATACAGCAGCAGATTATAGTTTGGTGTTTTATGATATAGATAGTTTCGCTGAATGTCAACTTGGAGTTGGTGTAATTGGTGCAAAATGGAATGCCACGTTAGGTTGGATGCTGGGGTTTAGACTATATACAGTATATGCACTCAACGCGTTTGGCGTGACGGATAATGATGGAAATGAACCAATTATTCAGTTAGCCGATGAAATTACAATACAAGTTATAGGTGATACGGGTGTAAGTACTACGTTATATAAACATGCAGTCCTATGTATAGACGATTTCAATCAAAATCGGTTGAACGATGGAATTATAACAAATGTCCCAAACGAAACTAATTTTCCATTACCGTCATATGCATCTCGTTCAGATTTCAAGTGCGACCCCGTTACTGGTGAAAAAGTATTTACGGGGGTAGGATTAACCGAGAAACAAATATATGCAGCACAAGAAGCAGTCAACGCACAATACCAATCAAACGCTTTAGGGTCGTCGGTTAGCACAAAGGCTTACGAACAGGGAATAAGTGTTACCAATATATTTGGACTTATCCCATTGAAAGTTAGTAATTTAAAACCGGGAGATGTATATGTAGAGTTCGGTGGAACATTGCAGAATCAGGAACGCAGTTATTTCGGACCAGTGAACGTTCAGCGTATGAATATTAAGTTATACACAGATACGGGTTCGCTTATTGATTTGAATAGTGCAAACTGGTCATTCTCGTTGCTCTGTGAACAATTGAACCGATTGGAAGCATAATTGTAATAATTTTATATTATTCAATTATATCAACGAGAACCATGATTGAAATAATTGACAGTATTGGGTTCTTTTTACCGTTCTATATTTGGATTTTAGTAGCATATTTATTTTATTTGCGACCACCGTATATAGCGTTTTATGGTGTTTTCTACGGAATCGGTATTTGGATAAATAAAATAATAAAACAAATAGTAAGAGAACCTCGTCCAGACGGAACAATATGCATAAACGGGGAGACATATGAAGGCGTAGAATCATACGGAATGCCGTCGGGACATTCGCAAATCATGGGTTATACGACGAGTTTCTTGTATTGGGTGCAAAATAACGATTATATTGTGTTGTTTTTGGTATTGGGTTCTCTCATTACTGCATATCAACGATGGAAATACCGCTGTCATACGGTTGTGCAAATTGTTGTGGGATATTCTATTGGTATAGTTATGGGATATATTACATATTTAACAACCAGATATTGGTATAAAAATTGGAAACACGAAACACGTTTAGATGGAATAGACGACGGAGTAGAATAAAATCGCAATACATATTATAAGGAATATAATACGTATAAATGTCGCAAAGTGATTATATAAAAAGAAAGAAAATCGCGGTGAATCTGCGTGAATATAATGAGCCCGATGCGCCCAAAGAGAGTGTTCCAGTGGTATTTTCATCGGGACAATTACAAGCGTATAAAGAGTTTGCGACCATTAATAATATAGAAATGTCTGTTGACAATATGGAAAAGTTGCGTTATTCGCAATTGGTTCCTGGGGACAAACAACTTATTTTTGATATGGAACGCCAAACGGCTGGATGTGCACCATTTATTATTTGTGCGGGAACAAGCTCGCGGCCTAATCGTCCTACACCCGACCCAGCCTTTGTTTTCAACTGTCATTCGAATATCCGTCCATCGCCATTTGGATGGAAAGTGTTGAAAGACCCGTCGCATCCTCTTTATGCGGCACGTCGCCAACGAGAATTGGATTATTTGAAGAAGTTGGGCAATTGTCCTGAAATGAAGGATTGTGTTTTTTAAAGTTTTTGCTCTAGGTTCTCAATGCGTTTTTAGTGAAAAGAATATATTTAACGAATACGCATGATGTAGGCTAATACATAGTATGGCGGTAAGTTATTATGAGGTTGACCCCCACCGGATGGATCTATGGTTATACCTGTCGTCGCCGATGCGGTCGTTGAAGGGGAGGGATTTTGAGTACCACCATATGTGAGATGTATAGAACCATTCGTGGCGGGGAAAACTGTACTGGTACTCATAGTTTCAATATGTTCGTGTCCAGGATCTGTTATACTATGTCCATGTGAAGGCATTTCATCTACAGTTAAAGTATGCTCCTTTTCGCCACCACTCGCGTCAATTTCGTTAAAAGGTGCCGAGCTGCTGAATCCTACAACAAACCGTCCTCTCAAATCGGGTGTATTATTCGTGCCATCACACAACCACCAACCGTCTGGGACGGTTGGAGTTAGTGTTAATGCACTCTGCTTACCACTCCATAAAATAATACCACCTATTGGGATTCCTCCGTAAACGTTATCGGCAGATAAATCTATTGCACTGTTATTCGCGCGTATAGTAATATTATCATCTGCTTCAAGATTAATATTACCATTAATACTAGTTATGTTCATATCCCCAGCCGGAACAGCCATAGTATTAGTATCAAAATTAAACTCACCAACAGAACCACCAGTATTGGAACTACCAAAACCTCCACTCCCTAATGGCACCCATGTTTTATCTGTATTAAAAATCTCTACACCAGAATTATCTGAACTGGTGTTATACCGAATAGAACCTACATATTTTTCACTACCTACCGCAAGGTTCGATACAGGACGCTCACCAGTAGTTCCACTAGGAATCCTAAGTGCACCTGTCCCACTAACATCTACAATATAACTTGCATCTATTGAAAATGTTAGATCTGCTTGACTTACATCAATTGTATTGTTATCTATTGTAAATGTATTATCAACAATTAGTGTATTTGCAATCGCCGGCATTATATATTACCAGTGTCATTTTATTTATAATAATATACAGTATTATAAATATGTTTGTTATAGCATTTTTATATTCTATGAACGATCGTCATGCCGTTTTGTTTAAATGATTGCAGTATACATGCTATTTGTTGCTGCATATTTTGAACGGTTGTTTCTAAATCATCGTTTTTCTTTTTCATGTCTTCTATTTCAGTTTCAAGTGCATTGTTCTTGCTGGAAAGCTCTTTTATACTTTCAATAAGAGGTCCAACAATGTTACCATACGCTACGGTTTTGGTAGCATCGGTAGTTTCATAAACCACTTCTGGGAATATTTCTTCTATTTCTTGTGCAATTACCCCGACACGACGACAACCTGGTTCACACTTCATATCATAATATACACCACGCATTGCATTTACTTTATCGAGTGCATTTGGTATAGTGACAATATTCTCTTTAAAAATCACATCAGATGTCGCGTTAAATGATAATGCGTTTATTTGACCCGTGGCTACCATTGTGGTAGTTGTTATATTTGCTCCGAAATTGCTAGTCCCCGTAACATTGAGACTGCCATCTACGTTTAACCGATAAGAAGAATCTGCAAGTGATGCAGGTATGTCCGCATTGTGACCAATACTCAATCTACCATCACTGTCAAGAACCATGCGGCATTTCAATTTGTCACCATCTGTGTCAGTGTAATCACCAGTATAAAAAAGAAGTCCATGATTTTGAGATACGTCGTCCGTGGCTCTTGCAGCAATTGCGCCAACAACATTATGTTCGTCTCCATTTGTCTTCATTACGAAGTTTATAATCGGACCCATATGTGTTCCGCTTTCATTTATAAGCGTGATTGTCCCCGATGTATTTGCAAGACCATTGCCACATAAATCAAGGTCGGTTCCATATGTTCCACTATCGGTTTGGTATATAGTATTATCCATTACAATTAATCTATTTCCATTATCAGATATAGTTGCGGGTATACTTCCACCTATAGAAACGTGTTTACTATTACCGTTTGGACTCGCGGTAATTTCGGTAACAACATCGTTGCCACTTTTGAACATGTGACTTGCGTCAAGCGGAACAATGTATTCGGTATTGTTTCCTTGAATGTCTATTTTATTATCGGATTCAGTCAAGAATATTCGTGTTCCATTCCCACCTGGAGCAGTGAACTTTATATAACCATCGGTTCCATCTGTGGAAAGCAGAATAGAACTTCCGTCCATAATTTCGTTTTGTGTGATTTTATTTACATAAAAAATGTCGGTATGAATATTGCCATTTACATGTAAGTCACCAACAATATTACACTGTACGGCGGGGGTTCTGGTAGAACTGACATCAAATGATAATACATCAGTGCCACTGTTGTGACCACTTTGAAGTTTGAACGTATTGTTCTCGTGTATAAATCTGTATTTGTTTATGTGATTTGACCAGTCCGCATTCACATGTGAAAATTGGATCTCGTTACGTCCAACTAAACTATGACCCATAAACAATACCGTATTACCACTCCCATTAATAATTGCCAAATCTGGCTTATTTAAACCGCTGAATTGGGTCGTAACATCTATTCCAGTAACGAACTCGTTTCTTGTTCTGATTATCGCCTGCGATAAGTAATTATAAGTGCCTGCGTTTGCATCACTATTACCATCATTTATAACAAAGCCATACGCGGTGTCGGTTCTATTAATTCTGATATTACCAGCGATTGTCAAGTCGCCATCAAATATAAACTTTCCATCAACCGTTTTAAACCTTTTATGAAGTTCCAATGCAGTCGCATTGTCATTGCTAGAATGATGGACAACATCGGTATATATTGCAGCTGCGTTCACTGAAGATGCATCCAGAATATTCGTGCAACTAAGGTCAGCCACAATAATCTTATTCGCATTGAGAGAACTATCTACAAATATTTCGTGGAAATGTGCTTTTGCTCCACTCGCATTTGCTGAAATGTCACCATTGATGCTGATATCGGTCAAACATGTTAATAAACCACTCAAATCAGTTTCCCCATTTACATGGAAATCGCGAATAACGGTAGCATTCGAGGCATCAATTGTAAGATTGGATACGTCAAATGCGGCGTTCACGCTGTTAATAGAAATATCACCATACACATTGGTGGTTCCATTGAAGTTTGCGGTAGCAGTGGCATTGATAGAAAGGTCGTTTGTCACAGTTATATTACTGGCATCAACATAATATCCATACATTCGGGGTGCTTTTATGCCACCGTCCACATCAAATGCGCAATAGTTGTAATTGAATATCTCGGGTAAAACCGCATCGTACAAAAATGCCGAACCATTTTGAGATAAATCATTTGTAACAATATAACTTGCATCCAAATTACTGATAATATATTGATTATTATCAATCGCATATATTTTAGGTTCTCTCACTTCAGATAAAATCTCACTCAAACTATTCATATTATAAATGTTTGTAACGATAGACCAATTAGAACCGCCATTTGTTGTATATACCATTTCACCTTTTGTTCCAGATACAATACATTTATAGTCATCTATCACTTGCACTTTATTGAAACTATGGTTGTCAGCGGTTCCAAATAATATATCCAATCCATTTTTACTAAGATCCATCCAGTTTGAAGATTGTCCGTAGCCATACCCAGCCAAATAACTGATGATGTTCTCCCCCGCCGCGACAACTACTGGTTCTATTGTATCATTTGGTCGTTGGTATGCATCAATCGCCAAATATGAGTATAGGTCATTTATTTTCTCTATATTCGTTGATATATCCAGAGAACATGTTGTAATGCCTTGTCCTGCAAAATATATGAGAGATACATCCGCAACCGACGCAACCGGAGAAATAGAACTAATATCAATATTGCTTTGGTCGGTTACATTCGAGAACATCATGGTTGTTTCGGCAAAGGATACATCAATAGTGCTTTGACTAATATCAAAATAGCGCACATAATAATCATCGTTTCCGACGTGTACGGTATTGAAAAACCGCACATTATCTGTGTCTTGTTCTTCTGCGGTAATACTAATCGTTTCTAACGTTTCATATATGGTTCCGTTTATTGTTCCGCCGAACCCATCTGTCAGACCATCATAATGTAATCTATTCCAAGGACCATTCGAAATATCAGTTGTAGCATATATGACACCGCTATTATCATTACTAACCACAATTGCTTTTTCTGACCCATATAAATACGCGGTAGTGAAAGTATAAACATACGAAGAGTCGGGACTGGTTGCATCATATACATTTGAAATATTCCATGTAGTTCCTTTGTCAAACGTATAGAGAACATTTTGAATGTATTCGTCAGTTGTGGTAGTAGACGGACTACCAAATGCCATACCGAAACTGGCATCCAGATTGGAAAACATGATGTCATTAATTTCAAACTCCACATTAATATCTTTTTTCATTATTCTACTTGGCTTATTTACCACCACTTTTCCGTCTTGCGAAACGGTCACGCGTTCTGCAGCGGCAGTAAACATTTGTATAGTATCATTGTCTGCATTCGGAGAACTTTCGGCTTTGATATATGTATCTTTATCTACATCGGTGACTCCTCCAAGAGAACCCCATGCATCTCCAGGTCCGTAACCTTCAAACTGAGTAGTCTGGCTGTTGTAGCGAATAGTTCCCCGGTATTTACCCTGTTCAATTACAGAAGTTTCATCATTTGTTATCGGTCGCTGTTCGGTTGTTCCGACGGGCAATTTAACACCCCGTGTGCTGTTGAAAAATGCATCTCCCGAAATATCAACATTGCCTGAACTGCCGATTTTCATACGTTCTACACCAGCAGTGTAAAAGAGGAGTTCGTCATTGTCAGCATTAGGGGAACTTTCGGCCTTGATATACGTATCCCCATCAACATCCTTCACACCACCGAGAGACCCCCATGCATTACCTGCGCCAAAACCTTCAAATTGGCTCGAATCGGTATTATAACGAATGGTTCCAACATAATCAGTATTATTATTTCCCGAGGGTCTTTCGGCATTGGTTCCAACTGGAAGTTTGACACCATCCGTACTACTAATGTCCAGCGTCAATTTCGGCGACGTGGTTCGTATACCAATGTTTTGCATAGAATATATATCGTGATACACGGTCAAATTACCACATACATCGAGAACATTGTTATTTAATGTATCAAATAAATACGGAAGTTCTATGCGAAATAACGACGTTTTTCCCGCCGCGGAATCACTATATGTTTCATCTACTCTTGTAATAAATAAATGGGATTTATCAACGATTGCAATTTGATAGTTTGTATTATCATTTAATACATCTCGTTTCAACCCTGAACCGGTAAGAATATCGTCTGGGATGGGTTGCCAACTAACTGAACCATTGGTTGTATATATAATCTCGGCACTAGAAGTTATCGCAATTGCATAATGTTTATTCCACACAGATACTTTTTGTAACTTTAATTCGGTATATTGAGAACCTAGAAGGTCAGTATCACTAATATCTGTCCAATTTTGTCCCAAATCATTACTATAAATCACAATATCTTCGCCAACTGCAACAATTAAATTGTCACGTTGGTCAATAGATGTAAATGAACGGTCTCCGTATATACGTGTAAAATCATCATTACTGACATCGTGTATCAACATACCTCCTGAACCAGCGAAATACACATTTGACGCATCAGTAGTGGATGTCACAATTTGTGTATTACTAATATCCTCGTTGGAAATATCTATAATTGTTCCATTATTGAGAATATTCACATCAGTAAAGCTGGCGTCAATATCACTATTTGATATATCATAATGACCAACGTGTGTTATAGTATCCGTAGCAATGTAGGTAGTAAAAACACGTATTTTATCAACGTCTTCAAAAATGGTGACCGATGTAAATGAAACATCATCCATACTTGTTCCAGTTGTATCCAACTCATCGAATTGAATCGTTCCGGGGTCATCAATTCGTTCTGTTGCAAATAGTTTTCCGTCGTTTGATACTACTAACCCGTAAGAAGGATCATACATAATAGAATCAACAACGTTGTAATCTGTAACATTTGATTCTATGTATGTAGGATTGCTTACATTATCATAAGTAAACTGGATTCCCCCATCTGTCGTGAACCCATATAATTGGTCCGCATCGCTTGGAGAACCAACAAAAAACCCATAGTTTGGATTGGTTTTAGAGAATGCAATAGACATGATTTCGAAACTCACCGTATTTACATCAGACTGTCCAGTTTTATCTGATGGAATTATTTGCGATACTGGCTGTAAAAGAGTAGACCCGTCATTGTTTATTGAAGCGCGGTTTGCCCCTTTGGTATAGAATTGTATTTGGTCGTTGTCATCTGCTGGATTGGTTTCAGCCTTGATATATGTATCTTTATCTACATCGGTAACGCCACCGAGAGACCCCCACGCATTACCTGGGCCGAATCCTTCAAACTGAGTAGTTTCGCTATTATAGCGAATAGAACCCTTGTATAATTCAATGTCAGCAACAGTACCATTGTTATCAATCGGCCTTTCCGTGGTAGTTCCAACCGGGAGTTTTATCGCGTTTGTTGCACTAATATCAATTGCGAGGTCATTATTTACCGCTTCATTACCATTTGCGCCAACCTTGATATTTTTGTCAAATATAACGTCTCCACCCACTTGCATTTTGGTATTGACGATCTGTAGATCATTTGTAGAGTTAGACGCATCACGAACAAGAATATTACTGATATCAATGTTCTCAACGGTAATATTATAAGAAACATCGGATGTATTATGTTCGGTTAGTATCATTATACCGCGTTTCACTGCGTGTATACCAAGTGTTTCGTCAATGCTATTTGCAGATAATTCCAAATGTTGCGTATCTAACTGAACCGGGTTGGCATTCAATGCCGTAGTTTTGAAGACAAATCCACTGATGTCTTTGGACAATAAAATATGTCCAGGTTCTTGTGGAGGCGTAGCGGCATTTGATGCATCAATAAATATACCACAACTTTCTCCAATAGAAGTTATAAGGCCATCATTTAATGTTATGAACGGATTGCTAACAGAAAGCTTAGCTTTTTGTATAATCTCTTTACCCACAATTGTAATAATATCATCATTTGTAAGACTTCCAATCGTAATGACAGATGGAGTACCATCGTCATTATTTCCAACATTGATAGTATCACCCTGGATTGTTGCACCATTCTTTATAGTTATGCTACCATCTGCAACAATATCACCGGAAATATCAATGGATTCACTGATAATTGTTTCATATATAGTGGTGGTATTGGTAGTGTTTTGATTATTCATAAAAAGTGTTCCATCAACATAAAGGTCTTTATCAAATCGCACTTCACCAGTTACACTTAGATTACCATAAACATCGAGAGCATTATTCAAACTCGGATGGAACAACGCGGGTAAATAACAGAAAAACACGCGACTTTTTCCAAGCCGAGCTGTAGCAATGTCACCTGAAAAAGATTGTTCCAATTTTGTAATACAAAACATACCAGGATTGGACATAGTAACATGAGTTAGTTTGGAAGAACTCATAGTCAGGGCTGCTCCCACACCCGAAGTGTTAATAATAATGTCGGGAACATTTGCCCATGTTCTAGCACCATCTTGCGTATATACAATGAGACCTTCGTCACCTACCGCAATAGCATTACTACTGTCAACAATATGGACGCTATTTAAATGGAACGCGGTTCTGGAACCTTTGAGTAAATTGATAGATGCATCTGGGACACTAGACCATGCAACTCCCTTATCGGAGCTATATGAAATTACATCCTCGCCGACGGCAATTACCAATCCATCTTCGACAGAAAGATCGATGGTCGAAGGATACGCGTGAATATCATAATAGTTATTTTGCGAAAGATCATTTACAAAACTCTCCCCATTCGTAGTAATATCAGTAATAGGATAATGTAATATACCGCTACCACAAAAATATACGTTGGTTCGGTCTGTATCCCCTGCTACACTATTTATCTGATCATTGGGCACAAAACCAACACCTATACTACTTATTAAACCTGCATAAGTTATTAAACCTGCATAAGTTGGAGTTAAAGTCTTTGTGTGATGGTATATTTTACCATTTGCATCTGCAACGATAACTATGACATTTGTCCCGTCTGTGTCGTGAATTATCAAAGCATTTATCGTATGTCCAATACTATGCGTTTCTATACTAGGGTTTTCTTCTGTGTTATAGTTTTCTGATAATACATTGTAAAGTGCTCCATTATATAGAACCATTGCATAGCTACTATCAAAAACATAAGAGGTTGTAGTATCAATAAGTGTATCTGCGGGTTGACTATTACTCTCGTATAATGTTTCAGATGACCAGGTTTGCCCCCCATCAGTAGTGACTATTATACTTTGTCCAAAATCACTTATGCTACCATTATCACTAATATCAAATGAATCCGGAGTCCCACTTGCAACACCATGCAACGGGTCTTTTTTAGAAAACATAATAGATTGTATTTCAAACCTAGAGTTTGCAACAATATTTACATCACCCGTTTTTATTATAGTACGTCCATTAACATCCAATACATAATCTTCCGTAATGGGAGAAATCGTATTTATGCCAACCGTACTGCGATTGAACCCCTTATTTGTTCCCGCAACAATCGTTTGTGACACAATGATATCGTCACTAGTATTATTACTCAAACCAGAATATGCCATGGCGCGTTCGGGCTGTCCGCTCATATCAATACTATAATAAGCTCCACCTCCAAATACGCTGCCTTGTTTATTCGGCGTCATCATACGAATATTCACATTAGCACTGTTATCCGTAGCAATAGAATTGATTGTTGTCCCTGTATATATAATAGAATTATCAAATACGTCGGCCAAAAATGCGGCGGACGTATCGAATATTTGTATAGTCTCGTTGAAATACGCATCGTGTCCAGAAACATCGGCGGATTTTTTACTAGGATCAAACGTATGCTTACCATTATAGAAAACAGTATTGTTGCTCATTTCAATACTACTTTCTGAAGCATCAAAAACGATGTGCGTTGAACGGGCTTGAAGGATTCCTGACGCGTCTATCACGAGATTATCACTATTATCGGTAAATATATGATTTGCATTACTCGAAATAGAAAAGTTTTGGGACGCAACATTAAACGACGTATCGCTTTCAATCGTGACATGGGTTGCTTTCAATAATAAATCATTTTTAGAACTGATTACAAAATTATCGCCAGTTTCGCAGGTAATAGACGCATTCGCCATAGAAATATCCTCCGAAGTAGAATTACCAACATAAAATAATAAGTTGGCACTCGTATCGGTAGCATTTGCAACAATACCCTTTTCGTTCTTATTTTGCGATATGATGCTATGGATAGTGTCGCTAGCCGATTCAACAATTAATACGTTGTTGGTTTGGTCTGTATTTCCACGTACATGAAAAGAAGCAATGGGCACTGTATTTATACCAATATAATTACCTGAAGCATCTCCTGCAATATAAGCATTAGAAGCATCTGTCGACACCGGGTCAAACACAATACCACCATTTATAGTGCCTCCCGAATCAAATCTTTTATTGAACATTCCATTAGTAACATCCGCTGGAAGGTCTGTTGACCCACTACCAAAATAGATTTTACGATTTGCATATATATCGGAATGAACATACGCATCATTATTACTTATTATAGCATTATTTCCTACAATATTTCGGTTAGATGTAACATGGTCAGTTGCAAAAAACGAACCGTCGTATATTTGAACGCCTGGTTTTGCACTTCTTGAAATAAATTGTGTTGCAATTACAGTGGATAGACTTACAACATTGGAGTTTTCCAAGTGATTTCTACCTCCATATTGCTTCCATTTATTATTGGACATATTTATAAATTGTATATATTATACACATACACAATTATAGTATGCTGCGGTCGCACTAAACCTATATTTGAGTATGTCTCACCCTAGAAAATTGAAAAAAAAAGCATATTATATAGCTACCATCAAAACAAATAAATGGCAACACAATTATGTTCATATTGCGAATACTTTACATCGGAAACAAAATGCGATATTTGCGCATATAACATATGTTGGCATTGCAAAATAGACGATTATGATCAGAAAGAGTGCGGGTATAAGAATGTATGTGAAGATTGCTTCTTGTATATTACATTAGTATACTGTAAAAAATGCAATGAATATTATGAAAAATGTATATGTGAAGAGCGAAAGAATGAGTAATCAGGTATTTGACCGGATATTTTTATAGAATGTCAGCACTTTTGGGTGAGCGGCGATTCTGTTCGGGTCAAGTGATGACAAGAACAGGCCTTCCAATGTCTTTACACGCGAAAGAGCGACATAGCTCTGACCATACTCGAATACAGACTGCCCTATGTCCATTTCGGCTACATCCAAGGTAGCGCCTTGGATTTTGTGAATGGTTAGCGCCCATGCTAAACATAGAGGAAATTGTCCAACAGCAAGGGTTGGGATGTCTTCGCTCTGCCAGAAATGGGGTTCAATCATGCGCTCTTGTCCGTTGACAAACTTCACAACTGGATACAATTGTTCACCCATTCTGGTAAATGTAGTAATAATACCTTGTGAACCATTGCAAATGCCATTTTCTATATCCAAATTGACAGTGCACATTACGGCTGCGCCTTTTTTGAGACGTAATGTCGGGATACACGGAGTGTTTCGTTTGAGTCCGTTCATTTCATATTCCTTCATCTTGTGTGGTATTTTATTGCACTCGGCGAGAATCATTTTGTTTATAGCTTCTTCCGAGTGAACATAGTGTGTCATATCATATTTGTCTATAGCGATGTAAACTCGTTCGTCTTCGTCTAATTTGTTGAACATGAATGTGTTTACATGGTCGGTTTTTGCGCGGGTTGGGAACAACTTTGTCGGCACGAATCCATTCAGCTTTTCGGTGTCTGCCTCGGCATCTAATCGAGTTGTCAGAATCTCAACGCTTTCAGGCGAAACATATCCGATACGCGCATCATTCAATACGCGAATATAGACAGGGTCGCGCTGTCTGAACATATGGGTGAGTTCAATTTGGTTGTTTTTTGGAAAAATAGTATTCCACAACGGAGATTCGAAACAAAACTCGCTTTTTTCTTTTATATTTTCACTATCGACTGGCGGAAGTTGACAGAAATCTCCGGTGAATATTAGCTGAATGCCTCCAAATGGAGCGTTTTTCTTACGAATACGACGACCAATATTATCCAGTATATTTAACAGCCAATGCGATAGCATGCTTACCTCATCCAAAATCAAACAGTCGACGTCTTTCCAAACCTTTCTATATCGTTTACTAAGTGCCACCTTGTCTTCAACTTCGTGCGAAAGACCTTTTCCGAGTTTGATTCCACTCCACGAATGCAATGTAGCCGCTTCGCAATTGAGTAGCACCGCAGCACAACCGGTCATCGCGCACACTTTCAATTTCATATCAAACTTTCTCGCATGTTGAAACATATATTTGATCAATTCTGACTTACCGGTTCCACCCGGTCCAGTTATAAACACGTTTTCGCCACTCTTGAACTTTTCAAATACTTTTGCCTGTTCACCGGAGAGCAATGTTTCGTCTAATTGCCTTCTACTCGGCATTGGTATTTTTGTTTCACGCTCGGCTTTTGTGGGGAGCGCAATTCGTTTTACACAATTGTCATCTGGTGTATTGCTATCATTTTTGTTAGACCCGGAAGTGCTTGCTTGCGGTGTCGCTTCTTTTTCTGGGTCGGTTTTCTTCGGAAGTGTGGTTCGTATTACAAACTTGTCCATTACTTTACTATATATAACGTCTTTTTATACGTAATATATAACAACATGCGTCATCAATTTTTTACACTTATTCATGTTCCACTTTCAAACAGAAGGAAAAGTCCAACCCGTTTAACATAACCGGCATTCCGTTCTCATCTATGAGTTGAACGTTCAACTTCAACAGATCGATTTTACCGGTATAGCTGCGGTCATCGCTGATAACCAATCCATTCATTGTGTTACCAGACAAAATACTGCCGTAACCATAATTTTGGTTATCCATTGTGATGCGGGCAAGGATGTTCTTATTGATAAGAGATGATACTACCGGGGACACAAATGAGTTCTGGTTACCACGATTGAACTCTTCCACTGCCAAATACAAATATCTGGGTCCGTGCAAGTCAGACATGTATTCTGATTCTAATACAGGACCTTGGGTAATCGTATAAGTAGTTTTACGGAATCCTAACATCCATCCAAGTTTGTTTTTGAACCCATATTTATCAGGATTAGAGTTCGTGTCTACTGCAAACCGGATTTCGTGACTGTTTGGTATAAACGTAGTACTTAACAGTGTTTTCCCATTATCATTGATTGAAATAGAACAAGATAAACCAGCGGCAGCAAAAGATGCATTGATTGCAATTGTTAGGGATGCAGCATCATACTGACCGTCTGATACATCAATAAAAATAGTTACACTTGCAGATGGGTCGTACACCGATAAATGTGTATTTCCAAGATTTTTCGATATATTATAATACGTTTTGGGGATTTCAATGTTGGTAACCGATATATTTTTTACATCAGTAATTGGTTGAGGTAACGTGATATTGTAATTGGCGTTTGTGCCATATTGGTAATCATCACTAAACTTGGTGTCAACATTTACATATTTTGTTTTGGTGGGTTTATGGACGTTTGTCATTATCATGTGACTACCATATTGATTTGTGCGAGGTTCCATAAATAAACTACTATTATCAAAATTACTCATTATATTATACTATATGGTAAGATAAATTATAGTGCAATATGGACTAGTGCGTTTAGATGTCTTGGAAATGGCACTTGCTAAATGTATAGTTGGTTCGTCAACGCCGGATTCGTTTTCCATGTTCTCCACAAAAGGTAAAAGAACTGCCGATAAAATATGATTTATTATGAGTATTACAACAAAAAATACCTAACACGGTCAAGACCATATTGTTCGTGTGTTCTGTTATATAATAGAAAATTGATTAACGGTACTTCATGTAACATACTACAATCAAACATGAGTAATCAACGAAAACCGTCATATACATGCGAGCACTGTGAGCGTGGATATTATGGCAAAGTAAACTATGACCGACATGTAACAACGTGTGGTTTTCTACAAAAATCAAAACGGGAACAACTTAATGACGTAGACATGTTAGAGCACGAGCTTCCTACCCGCCGTGAAATGTTTTTGATAATTCAAGAACTGGGTGTAAGATTGAATAAGGTGGAAGCCGATAACAAACGATTAAAAAATAATGTCGCGTCTAAACGGCGTATCAACTATACCGAGTGGTTGCACAGTCTGAAAAAAAATCCGGAAACAACATTCATCGATTGGGTAAATGACAATGTTATACCAAATATCCCCACAGTAATTGAAACCGCATACAAGGAGAATGTGTTTACGGCAATGGAGCTGTTGTTTGAGAACGTGTTCAAACAAATAGATGTATCCACACTACCAATATGCAGTTTCTCAACAAAACGAACAACATTCTTTGTCTATAATAACAATCAGTCATGGACTTCTACCCATAGAGACGAATTGGAGAATATTATGACTGTTATAAGCAACCGGTTTATTGTTGTGTTTCAAGAAACTTGGTATGAAGATAACAAGGCGCTTGTATTTATCGACGAAAGAACCACCGATCTATATAACGAATATTATAAAAAGATATTAGGCGGGGTTCAATATAATTCAGAGAACCGTTACAACAAGGTATACAACAAATTGCATCAACTGTGTCGCCGAGAAACCCCAACCGGACCGGAATCAGAATGATTAGAGTAGAAAATTGATAATGCAAATCCCTTTTTTATTCACTCCATATTTACACGAGATTATGGATACAATTCAACCTGGCACTATCGATTATTTGGCGAAGCTTAACTACCACCCGCGAGATGAGGACATCACGTTTGAACCAGAGCCCCACATCTACACGGTTAACGGAGACCGTGGTGGATATACGTCGGTAACCACATGGAACCATGAACACTTTACTAATTTTGACACGGACGGCGTGATTACCAATATATTAAATGGTAGTAAATGGGCTAATGACCCAGACTATGCGTATTATAAAATGACACGAGAAGAAATGAGAGAATTGTGGCATAAAAATGCAAAAAACAGTTCAGATTTGGGAACCGAACTTCACAATGACATTGAAAAATATTATAATGGCATGGACGTGCCTAACCAAAGCGTAGAGTATGGTTTCTTCAAGCTGTTTTTGAAGGATTTCGATTTGAAGCCATACCGCACAGAGTGGATGATATATCACGAAGAGATGATGTTGACCGGTACTGTAGATATGCTATACGAGAACCCAGATGGAACCCTTCAAATATATGATTGGAAACGAAGCAAAGAAATCAAGTTTGAAACATATAACAATTATTCGAAAACACCGTGTATATCCCATTTGCCCAATACTAACTTTTGGCATTATTCGTTGCAACTGAACATGTATAGAACAATATTAGAGCAGAAATATGAAAAACAAATTACAGATATGTATTTGGTTATAATGCACCCCGATTATCCATACAAAACATATCAACGCATAGAAGTGCCATTTCTGAGAAAGGAAATGGACAATCTTGTTGAACTGCGACTGAAACAAGTGGACGAAGCCAAATCCAAATAAGACAACACTAATACAAATAATATAAAACGATGCCGATAATGATACATAAAAATGCGAGTAAATAAAAGTAGGTTCTCAATATTCTATATTTTTTATTACATAAAAGTTTTGATAATACGAATACGTCAAGTAAATTGGGCTGTATATGATTATATAACAAGTTTTGAAATATTCAAGCAACCTATAATATTGACACCAAATGATTGCTTTATTAAAGCGCGAAAAGAAAAGTTTGACGGTTCATATATTACAAATGACGATGAAGAAGAGGTTAGACAAAATATTAACTATAGCATCAACGTGGAAGAAACATTATATGATAAAGAAGATTACAAAAAAACATTAGAAGAGTCGGATAATGTTCTCGAGACATCATGGAAGCGACGTATTATGATAGACCATACCCCGCGCGGAAATATCATTATGTATTATGACCCGTATAAACTGGCGTTTTGTTACTATTCGGATATAAGCAGTTTCCCGTATAACTTGTTGAATGCGTCTGCAATGAAATACTGTATTCAGTATTATTGTCGCGATCTGTTTATGGACAACCAAGAAACACCAAAAGATAATGAAACGAAGCTGATAAAAATACATTTCGAAGACAAAGAAAAAATAGACGAATCGACGGAAGAAGGTAAAAAGAAAAAGGAAACGATGGATATATTGAAAGATGCGCCATTTTTGAAGAGAAAACAAGCAAAGGACGATAAAAAAGAGTCAAAGGAAACAAAAGAAACAAAAGATGGCGTTAGTGGGTCGGATCAACCGAAAAATGACCGTCTTCCTTATCGTAACAAGTTTGTATATATGGGTAAGACAACCAATTTTCAAGTATTAAATAAGCAACCTAATATACATAAAATGAATGGGTTCTCAACGGATTTATTGAAACCGATTGCGGAAGAGACCGAATTACAGAATCAAGTAATGAGTTGGCGTGATTATAAGAACAAAACTAAGGCGTAGTAGTCAGGTTGAACTCCGCTTTTGTAGCCATTCTATAAAACCGTTGCTCTTTTCCATATCAAATGACATACCTAAATGGTCTTTTGCAATAATATATGCTTGGCGTTCCTTTTCGGTGAATGTGTTTAAATATTCATCAATCAATTCTTGCATATCACTTTTCATAACTATAGTATGGTTATTATAATATACTATAGTTTCAATCAATTTTTTATCCACACGCAAATGGAACCGCTTGTGTAGAACGTGCAACGAAAAACTCGTTTATTTTATGACATGATTCTTTCAACTTTTCGATATATTCTCCGCTGCTCATGGCAACATACTCTTCTTCTGGCTTTGTGTAATGGCATATTCCAATTTTACAGTTTGCACCGTATGTTTTGAAAACATTTGGATTTTTAGAAATGCAATCAGTATTTTTCTTCTTTTTATAGCTTGTATACATCGCACTGTTATTGAGGTTGTTATTTACATCAGGTTTAACTGTTGTGAAATCGCTTTTTGGGAAGCGTCTTGCAAACATTCCACTGAACGTTTTGGACGACTTCTTGACGACAGAACTGTCTTCTAAGCTCCATACAGAAGTTTGTTTGATGGGATCATTCATATATGTGCTGCAACATCCTCCGTGACCTCGGTAGGCACCGCGTCTACTATTCGTTAGTGGAAAGCTTCTGGAAAGAGACGTTTGACCGACATAACCTTGATTGCGATGTGTTCCGGCTAAGGAAAATCCTCGTACAGAACCCACGCTCATATTATTATATTTTGTTGCCGTTTTTCTTTTTAATGTTGCTAATGACATACGTTTCTTATATATAATTACATAGTATTTTTATCATGACTAAACTGTGTATGTCTTATTTTCAAATCATATTACAATATTTGTATAATATGATTATTTATTGTTAATTATCGTTATTTTCATTTATGGCCATGTGCTGAGCGCCGAACGTTTCCATGTATTAGTTGCTACACATACATAAATGTAATCGCCATCAAATACAATGTCTCCCTTTGTTCCACTCGCTGTCGCACTAGCTGGTGTGCTTTCGTTGATTTGAGCAGCAGCACCCGAAATGCTTCCTACAATTGTGGATGAGAACGTCTTTGCGCCTGCAATTGTTTCATCTCCTGTATTCATTACTGCACCTGCTGCCGACACGTTGGTTGCATCAGTAACATCGGCTGCGGTTTCAATACCAGATAACTTGGTGCGCTCTGTGTCTGTGATGATAGCTCCCGAACCAACG
>MDTC01113592.1_pt1 | contig 37229 bp, 45 predicted proteins | sample 811181 | NCBI WGS metagenome assembly MDTC01 (sample SAMN05326644, study PRJNA326480) | marine metagenome | isolation source: seawater | place: Pacific Ocean: North | collected 2011
AATTGGTATTTTACTTGCACATAGCAAAAAAATGGCTAATTTAGCGCCCGCGGAAGAAAATAAAAAATAATTCACAGGATTAAAAGATGTCAGACTTAAACAAAATTATTGAAGATTTATCAAAACTAACTGTTGTTGAAGCAGCAGAACTTTCAAAACAACTTGAAGAGAAATGGGGCGTTTCAGCTGCTGTGGCAGCCGCACCAGCGGCGGCGGGTGCAGGAGCAGGCGAAGAAAAAACTGAGTTTACAGTTTTCTTAGCTGCAGCCGGTGATAAAAAAATTAATGTCATAAAAGAAGTTAGAGCAATAACTGGTTTAGGATTAAAAGAGGCCAAAGATTTAGTTGAAGCTGCTCCTAAAGAAGTTAAAGTTGGAGTTGCAAAAAAAGAAGCTGAGGAAATGAAAGCAAAACTTTTAGCAGCTGGTGCAAAAGTAGAATTAAAGTAAACAAGAAATTAGTTACCTTTTACTAAAGTTTGAAAATAACTTTAATAAAATTTTACATTATTAATGAATTTATCTTTTACACAAAAAAAAAGTATACGAAAAAATTTTGGAAAATTAATCGAGGGATTAGCAATTCCGAATCTTATTGAAGTACAAAAAAACTCATATAATGAATTCTTAAGTTCGAAATCTATTCATGAAAACCTTGATGAGTTGACAAAAGGTATTCATAAAACTTTTCAAAGTATATTTCCCATTGAAGACAGCAGTCAAAAATCTACGTTAGAATATATTTCTTATAAATTAGAAAAACCAAAATTTGATGTTTTAGAATGTAAACAAAGAAGTTTAACGTATTCAGCTTCTATAAAAGCAAACTTGAGACTAGTCGTTTACGATATTGATCCTGACACAAATACTAAACAAATATTATCTGCAAAAGAACAGGAAGTCTTCATTGGCGAGCTTCCTTTAATGACATCAAGTGGAACCTTCGTTGTTAATGGAGTAGAAAGAGTCGTTGTAAATCAAATGCATCGTAGCCCAGGAGTTTTCTTCGATCACGATAAAGGTAAAACCCACAGCAGTGGTAAGTTATTATTTAATTGTAGAATTATACCAGGTAGAGGTTCTTGGTTAGATTTTGAATTTGACCCTAAGGATATTTTATATTTTAGAATTGATAGAAAGAAAAAACTTCCAATCACTACCTTACTTTATGCCTTAGGTGTGACTAGAGAACAAGTAATTGAGAGTTACTACTCTCAAGATCAGTTCACGTACAACAAAGAAACAAAAAAATGGAGTACAAAATTTATTCCAGAAAACTACAAAAGACCTGTTAAATTACCCTACGACTTAATTGATGCAAAAACTAATAAAAAGTTTTTAGACAAAGGTGAAAAACTTAATTTAGTTATAGCTAATAAGCTTAAGGAAAAAGGACTTGGCAATATACTAATTTCTAACAACGAAATTATTGGAAAATATATTGCACATGATGTTAAAGAAAAAAATAATGAACACATAATTAGATCAGGTTTCGATATTACTGAAGAATTGCTTGATAAAATTATATTTAACGAAACCTATTCTTTAAAACTAGTAAATATAGATCCTATTAACAAAGGACCTTATTTGTTAGAAACTTTGAAAGTTGAAAAAAATATTGATAAAAATGAAGCTTTAAACGATATATATAGAATTTTAAGACCAGGTGAGGCGCCAACTATAGAAGTAGCTGAACAAGTATTTCAAAACTTATATTTTAACAAAGAACGTTACGATCTATCAGAAGTTGGCCGTGTTAAATTAAATGCTAAGTTAAATCTTACAAGAGACATTAAAGATTCAGTTCTCTACAAAGAAGATATCTTAGCTATTATTCAATTTATGCTTGACCTAAGAGACGGCAAAGGCGATGTGGATGATATTGACCATTTAGGGAACAGAAGAGTTAGATCTGTCGGTGAATTAGTTGAAAATCAATTTAGAATTGGTTTATTAAGAATGGAAAGAACTGTTAAAGAAAAAATGTCAACTTTTCTTGAGATAGAGTCAGCCATGCCACAAGACTTAGTGAACGCAAAACCAATTACAACTTCATTAAAAGATTTTTTTGCTACTTCTGCTTTGTCACAGTTTATGGACCAAACTAATCCCTTATCTGAAATTACCCATAAACGAAGAGTTTCAGCGCTTGGGCCAGGTGGACTAACGAGGGAAAGAGCTGGGTTTGAAGTTCGAGACGTTCACCCAACTCATTATGGTAGAATTTGTCCTATAGAAACTCCAGAAGGACCAAATATTGGATTAATCAATAGTCTAGCTACTTATTGCAGAGTAAATAAATATGGTTACATAGAAAGCCCTTATAAAAAAGTAATAAACGGAAAGGTTTCGAAAGAAGTTCATTATCTTTCAGCAATTGAAGAAGAAAAATTTACAATTGCGCAGGCCAATTCTCCAATTAATAAAGACGGAACATTTGAAGAAGAATTAGTTTCTTGTCGACATAATTTAAATTTCCTTTTAGCTAATAGAGAAAATATTAATTATATTGATGTATCACCAAAACAATTAGTTTCAGTTGCTGCAGCTTTAATTCCTTTTTTAGAAAACGACGATGCTAACAGAGCACTAATGGGATCAAACATGATGAGGCAAGCGGTTCCTTTACTAAAACCAGAGTCACCGTTAGTCGGAACTGGAATGGAGTCTGATGTGGCTTTAGATTCAGGTGTAACAATCGTTGCAAGAAGAAATGGAATTGTCGATAAAATTGACGGCAAAAGAATTGTAGTAAAAGCTACAGATGTAAAAGAGTTATCCCAATCCGGTGTAGACATTTACAATTTATCGAAATTTAAAAGATCAAATCAGAACACATGCATAAATCAAAGACCGCTAGTGAAAGTTGGAGATATTATTAGAAAAGGTGATATTATTGCTGATGGACCGGCTACTAAACTTGGTGAACTAGCTTTAGGCAAAAATGTAACTGTAGCATTCATGCCTTGGCAAGGTTACAATTTCGAAGATTCAATTTTAATTTCTGAAAGATGCGTAACTGATGATGTATTTACTTCTATTCATATTGAAGAATACGAAGCAATGGCTCGAGATACAAAGCTAGGAGCAGAAGAAGTAACTAGAGATATACCCAATGTTAGTGAAGAGAGTTTAAGAAATTTAGATGAGTCAGGAATAGTTTATGTGGGGGCGGAAGTAAAACCAGGTGATATTTTAGTAGGTAAAGTAACACCAAAAAGTGAAACATCTTCAAGTCCAGAAGAAAAATTATTAAGATCAATATTCGGTGAAAAAGCTACTGATGTAAGAGATTCCTCTCTAAAATTAAAATCAGGTGGTGCTGGAGTTGTTATAGATGTCAGAGTATTTAATAGGCACGGTATAGAAAAAGATGAAAGATCTATAGCAATTGAGAGAGCTGAGATAGAATTAGTTCAAGAAGATAAATTAGTTGAAGAAGAAATTTTAAATAGAAATATAAAATTAAGAGCTATAGATTTAATAAAAAACAAACAACTAAACAAAACCTACAAGTCAATAGAAGCAAACACAGCTATTAGCACTGAACAATTGAATGATTTAAATTTAAAAGAAATTTGGAAGTTCACTTTTTCTGAAGACCAGGTAAATCAAAATCTTCTAAAATTAAAAAAGCAATTTGATGAAGCTAGTGAAGATATTAAATTACGATTCGAAGATAAGGTAATCAAGATTAAACAAGGAGACGATCTTTTACCCACAGTAATGAAAGTAGTTAAGGTATTTGTTGCGGTTAAGAGAAGATTAATGCCGGGCGATAAAATGGCTGGAAGACACGGAAACAAGGGTGTTGTTAGTAAAATAGTTCCAGCTCAAGACATGCCGTATTTGGCAAATGGAAAACCAGTAGATATTGTTTTAAATCCTCTAGGAGTTCCTAGCCGTATGAATGTTGGTCAAATCTTAGAAACCCATCTAGGTTGGGCGTGCTCTGAACTAGGAGATCAAATAAAAGGATATTTAAGAAATTTTGACAAAACTATCGAAGAACTTAAGAAAAAAATAAAAAGTATTTATGGAGACGAATATTATGAAAATGTTGTTAGCAAATTAAATAAAAAAGAATTATTTGAACTAGTTGAAAATATTTCAAACGGTGTTCCTATCGCAACCCCAGTATTTGATGGTGCTTCTACAGATAATATTAAAGATCTGTTAGATTTGTCTAATCTACCTAATTCAGGACAAACTACATTATGGGATGGTCTAACTGGTGAAAAATTTGATCGTCCAGTTACGGTCGGAATTATTTACATGTTAAAACTAAACCATTTAGTAGAAGATAAAATTCATGCAAGATCAACTGGACCATACAGCTTAGTAACGCAACAGCCACTTGGAGGCAAAGCTCAAATGGGAGGTCAAAGATTTGGTGAAATGGAAGTCTGGGCTTTGGAAGCATATGGTGCTTCATATACATTGCAAGAAATTTTAACTGTGAAATCAGACGACGTTGCAGGAAGAACAAAAGTTTATGAAACTATTGTTAAAGGAAATAACAACTTTGAGTCAGGTGTACCTGAGTCTTTTAACGTATTAATTAAAGAAATAAGAGCCTTAGGATTGAACATAGAATTAAACTAAAATGGATAAAAATTTAACAAAACAAACTTATCATAATCAGACTAATAATTTAGCTGAAACTAATTTTAGCAGCATAAAAATTACATTAGCTAGTCCAGAAAAGATTAAATCTTGGTCTTTTGGTGAGATAAAAAAACCAGAAACTATTAACTACAGAACTTTTAGACCGGAAAAAGATGGTCTTTTTTGTGCAAGAATATTTGGCCCTGTTAAGGATTACGAATGTTTATGCGGTAAGTACAAAAGAATGAAATTTAGAGGAATTATCTGTGAAAAATGTGGAGTAGAAATTACCAAATCAAATGTGAGAAGAGAGAGAATGGGTCATATAGATTTAGCTTGCCCAGTTGCTCATATTTGGTTCTTAAAGTCTTTACCAAGTCGAATAGCCCTTGCGATGGACATGAAGCTAAAGGACGTTGAAAGAGTCTTATATTTTGAAAGTTTTATTGTTGTAGAGCCTGGATTAACCACTTTAAAAAAAGGTGACTTAATTAGTGAGGAACAATTAATTAAAGCCCAAGAAGAGTTTGGTGAAGATACTTTTCAAGCAGGCATAGGTGCCGAAGCGGTAAGAGAAATTTTATTGACATTAGATTTAGCAAAAGAACAGAAAAAATTACGTGCTGCTCTTGATACAATTAAATCAAAAGTTACAGAAGAGAGAACAATTAAAAGATTAAAACTTATAGAATCTTTTATCGATTCTGGAAATAAACCGGAATGGATGATTTTAACCACTGTTCCTGTTATCCCGCCAGAACTTAGGCCTCTAGTTCCATTGGACGGAGGTAGATTTGCTACCTCAGATCTTAACGATCTTTACAGAAGAGTTATAAATCGTAACAACAGATTAAAAAGATTATTAGATCTTAAAGCACCAGATATTATTGTTAGAAATGAAAAACGAATGCTTCAAGAGTCAGTTGACGCTCTTTTTGACAACGGAAGACGTGGAAGAGTTATTACAGGAACTGGTAAAAGACCTCTTAAATCTTTGGCAGAAATGCTTAAAGGAAAACAGGGAAGATTTAGACAAAATTTACTTGGTAAACGTGTAGATTATTCTGGAAGATCAGTAATTGTAGTTGGTCCAGAACTAAAGTTACATCAATGTGGTTTGCCAAAAAAAATGGCACTTGAACTATTCAAACCTTTTTTATACGCACGTTTGGATAAATTAGGCTTAGCTACAACAATAAAACAAGCAAAGCGTTTAGTGGAAAAAGAAGTCCCTGAAGTTTGGGACGCTTTAGAATTTATTACTAGAGAGCATCCAATTTTACTAAACAGAGCTCCTACTTTACACAGATTAGGAGTGCAGGCATTTGAAGTAAAATTAATCGAAGGATATGCAATTGAATTACACCCCTTAGTTTGTGCAGCATTCAACGCTGACTTCGATGGTGACCAAATGGCTGTTCATATACCTTTAAGTTTAGAGGCCCAGCTTGAAGCTAGAGTTTTAATGATGTCTACTAATAATATTTTAAGCCCATCAAACGGTAAGCCAATTATTGTTCCAAGTCAGGATATAGTACTTGGTATATATTATCTTTCTCAGTCTGATGACTCCAAAGACGAAAAACCAAAAGGTATTTTTTCTAATATTGAAGAGATTGGGCATGCTATAGAAGATAAATTTATTAGCTTACACTCAAAAATTGTTTCCATTTTTGAGACAGTGGACGAAAAGGGCAACAAATTAAACCATAAATACACAAGTACAGCTGGAAGATTTTTATTAGCTAGCGTCCTACCTAAACATCACAGAATTAAATTTACTTTAATCGACAGACTTTTAACCAAGAAGAATGTTTCTGAAATAATCGATACAATCTTTAGATTCTGCGGACAAAAAGAAACAGTTATTTTTTGTGATAGGATTAAAACTTTAGGATTTAAACATGCATTTAGAGCCGGAATTTCATTTGGTAAGGATGATTTAATTATACCTAAAACAAAAATAAATTTGATTAACCAAACAAAAAAGCAAATCGAAGATTATGAAAAACAATATTCAGATGGACTTATTACTAGAGGAGAGAAGTACAATAAAGTCGTAGATATATGGTCTAAATGCACAGATACAGTTGCAAATGAAATGATGAAGGAAATTTCATCAGCACAAAAAATATTTCCAGACGGAAGAATAGAAACAAACTCAGTTTATATGATGGCAGATTCTGGAGCTAGGGGCTCTCAAGCGCAAATGAAACAACTTGCTGGAATGAGAGGATTGATAGCTAAACCTTCTGGAGAAATAATTGAAACGCCAATCATGGCAAACTTTAAAGAAGGTCTAACAGTTTTAGAATATTTCAACTCAACTCACGGAGCTAGAAAAGGTCTTGCAGACACAGCTTTAAAAACTGCAAATTCAGGATATTTAACAAGAAGATTGTGTGATGTTGCTCAAGACTTACAAGTAACTATTAATGATTGTGGTTCAAAGTCATCCATTAACATTACTGAAATCATTGAGGGTGGTAATATTTTAGTTAGTTTGTCAGAAAGAGTTTTAGGAAGAACGCCTGCACAAGACATAAAACACCCAATTACTGGTGAAGTAATAATTAAAAAGAAAAAATTATTAGACGAAGCTGACTGTGAATTAATTGATGCAGCTGGAGTAAAATCAATTCAAGTTTATTCTGTTATTACTTGTATAGCCGAAAGAGGTGTTTGCCAAACATGTTATGGAAGAGATTTATCTAGAGGAAAATTAGTTAGCATAGGTGAAGCCATCGGAATGATAGCCGCACAATCTATTGGAGAACCTGGAACGCAATTAACAATGCGTACATTCCACGTTGGCGGAACAGCTCAAATTAAAGAAGAGTCACAAATTATTTCTCAGAATGTAGGTAAATTAAAGATATTAAATAAAAATCTTATTGAAGACTCAAAAAAAAATACAATTGTAATGGGTAGAAATACTGAACTTTCCATTGAAGATGATAATGGAATTCAATTAGGTATTTATAAAGTTATCTATGGATCAAAACTTTTCTTTAAAGATGGTGACATGATTGAGAAAGGGAAAAAAATTGCGGAATGGGATCCGTACACACTTCCTGTAATTGCAGAGACTAGTGGTGTTGTAAATTATATGGATTTAGTCGAAGGTGTCTCTTTAACAGAAACAATGGATGACTCAACTGGTATTTCCTCCAAATCAGTCACTGACTGGAAATCACTTTCGAAAAATACTGAGCTTAAGCCTAGACTAACGCTCAGAAATGAAAAAGGTGAAGTTATAAAAAAAGCTGATGGTAATGTTGCTAGATATTTTCTAGTACCAGATTCAATTCTTTCTGTTAAAGATGGTCAAAAAATTTCAGCTGGTGATGTTCTTGCTCGTTTACCAAAAGAGACCTCAAAAACTAAAGATATTACCGGCGGTCTACCAAGAGTGGCTGAGTTATTTGAGGCAAGAAAGCCAAAAGATAGCGCGATTATAGCAGAGAATGACGGCGTAATAGAATTTGGTAAAGAAATAAGAGGAAAACAAAAAATTTCCATCGTTTCTTCAAAAGGGGAAACGTCAAACTATTTAATTCCCAAAGGTAAGCACGTTAACTTTAACCAAGGAGAAAAAATAAAAAAAGGAGAATATTTACTAGATGGCGCTCCATTACCACATGATATTTTAAGAATATTAGGCGTGGAAAGACTTACAGAGTATTTTGTCAGTGAAGTTCAAGAAGTCTACAGGCTACAAGGAGTTGTAATTAACGACAAGCATATTGAGACTATAGTGAGACAAATGTTGAAAAAGGTTGAAATAAAAGAGCCTGGTGATACTGACTATTTGCTAAATGAAACGGTAGACATAATAGATATTGTCAAAATTAATGAAGACCTAAAAAAGAATGGAAAAAAACCAGCTATTTACGAAAGAATCCTACTTGGTATAACGAAAGCATCATTGCAAACTAAATCATTTATTTCTGCTGCTTCATTCCAAGAAACTACTAGGGTCTTAACCGATGCTTCAATTAGAGGAAAAGTGGACACTCTAGAAGGCTTAAAAGAGAACGTCATAGTAGGAAGATTAGTTCCAGCAGGCACAGGGCTTACAAAAATGGGCTGGGATAAAGAAGCAAGAAAACAAGATGAGTTGAGGTTGGCCGAAATAAAAAAACAACAACTCGAAAACCCTCCTACAGCAGAATAATCCTCTAAAAATAAAGAAAATTTCACCTATTAAATATTGACTTTTTACTTTTGAATGCTAGTTTAGCGCAATTTTGATAGTTAGAAGTAAGGTAGTATTTAACCTTAAACACTGACTTAGACTTACCTTGAAAATCAAGGCCTGCCTTTAACTTTTTTCTTCAAAATTTTGCTATGCCAACAATTAGTCAACTATTAAGAAAACCTCGGATAAAACCGATTACAAGAAACAAAGTACCAGCTTTAGAAGGGCAACCATTAAAGCGTGGCGTTTGTTTAAAAGTTTATACAACTACTCCAAAAAAACCGAACTCAGCGTTAAGAAAAGTTGCTCGAGTTAGATTATCAAATGGTTTTGAAGTAACTGCATATATTCCAGGCGAAGGGCATAACTTACAAGAACACTCTGTCGTATTACTACGCGGCGGTCGTGTGAAAGATTTACCAGGTGTGCGTTATCATATTTTAAGAGGAAATTTAGATACCCAAGGTATTGCAGCAAGAAAAAAAAGAAGATCTTTATACGGAACAAAAAAACCTAAATAATTTAAATTATGTCTAGAAAAAGAAAAGCACCTGTTAGAAAAGTTTATCCTGATCCAAAATTTAGATCAGAGTTAGTTTCTAAATTTATAAATTGTATTATGTACGACGGAAAAAGATCTACCGCTGAAAGAATTTTATATGGAGCTTTAGATAAAATTAAGGAGACCAACAAACAAGATCCAATAAAAACATTTAATGATGCGATTAGCAACGTTAAACCAAATGTTGAATGTAGATCTCGAAGAGTTGGTGGGGCAACATATCAAGTTCCGGTAGAAGTTAAATCTAAACGAGCTCAAGCACTGGCGTTGAGATGGATTAAGGATGCTACAAGAAATAGAAAAAACAAAACAATGGCAGAAAAATTGTACGCAGAACTGTTAGATGCCTCACAAAACAAGGGTGCAGCTATAAAAAAAAGAGAGGATACACATAGAATGGCAGAGTCAAATAAAGCTTTTGCACATTTCAGATGGTAATAATTTATGGCTGAAAAAAAATATCCTTTAGAAAAATATAGAAACATCGGCATTATGGCACATATTGATGCTGGTAAAACCACTACAACAGAAAGAATTTTATACTACACAGGTAAAAGCCATAAAATTGGTGAGGTGCACGATGGTGCAGCAACTATGGATTGGATGGAACAAGAACAGGAAAGAGGAATAACCATAACATCTGCAGCAACTACTTGTTTTTGGAACGATCATAGAATTAATATTATAGACACACCAGGACACGTTGATTTCACAATTGAAGTTGAAAGATCTTTAAAAGTACTAGACGGAGCAGTGTGTGTATTTGACGGTGTTGCTGGCGTAGAACCTCAATCCGAAACAGTTTGGAGACAGGCAGACAAATATAAAGTTCCAAGGATTTGTTTTGTAAATAAATTAGACAGGACTGGGGCAGATTTTTATATGTGTGTTTCAATGATAAAAGATAGACTTGGTTGCAAGCCATTAGTATTACAGCTTCCTATTGGTTCAGAAGCAAATTTAAAAGGTGTAGTAGACCTAGTAAAAATGAAGGCTATTATCTGGCAAAACGAGGATCTTGGTGCAAAATTTGATATCGTCGATATTCCAGCTGACTTAAAAGAAAAGTCAGACAAATACAGAAAAGAATTGGTCGAAGCAGCTGTTGAAGAGGACGAAAAATTAATGGAGGGCTACCTCGAAGGTAAGGAACCTTCTGAGTCTGATCTTAAAAGATGTATTAGAAAAGGAACACTTGGTTTTAATTTTGTTCCAATAACCACAGGTTCAGCTTTTAAAAATAAAGGAGTTCAACCTCTTTTGGATGCAGTTGTAGATTATTTACCAAGCCCTATGGACATTGGATCAATAGAAGGAACAAAACTTGGAACTGAAGACAAAGTAGAGATGAAATTTGGCGACAGTGAACCCTTTTCCGCCTTAGCATTTAAAGTTGCTAACGACCCATTTGTTGGTTCATTAACTTTCATCAGAATTTATTCTGGTACAATTAAAACAGGAACAAGTGTTTATAATTCGTCTAAAGAAAAGACGGAGCGTGTTGGAAGAATGTTATTAATGCATGCTAATAGCCGAGAAGACACAAAAGAAGCAACAACAGGAGATATAGTGGCTCTAGCAGGTCTTAAATTTACAGTAACAGGCCACACTCTTTGTGATGAAAATAAACCAATTTTATTGGAGCCAATGGAATTTCCTGATCCTGTAATAGAAATTGCTGTTGAGCCAAAAACTAAAGCTGACCAAGAAAAAATGGGAGAAGCTTTGGCTAGATTAGCTAAAGAAGATCCTTCATTTCGAGTTTCGTCAGATGAAGAGTCTGGACAAACTATCATTAAAGGTATGGGTGAACTTCATTTAGATATTATCGTTGATAGAATGAAAAGAGAGTTTAAGGTGGAGGCTAATATAGGAGCACCCCAAGTAGCTTACCGAGAAACAATATTAAATGCTTCAGAGGTAACATATATTCATAAAAAACAAAGTGGTGGATCAGGTCAGTTCGCTAAAGTTACACTTAGCGTAGAACCACTAGAGCCTGGAAAAGGTAGAGAAGTAGAGAACAAAATTAAAGGAGCATCTATCCCAAAAGAATTTATTCCCGGAGTAGAAAAAGGCGTTGAGTCAGTAGCAGAGAGCGGTATTTTAGCTGGTTTTCCAATAATTGATTACAAAGTTACAATCTTAGACGGCCTACATCACGATGTTGATTCAAGTGTCTTAGCTTTTGAAATAGCTTCTCGTTATTGTTTTAAAGAAGCGTGCCAAAAAGCTACTTTAAAACTTTTAGAGCCAGTGATGAAAGTCGAAGTTGTTACACCGGAAGATTTTATGGGAGATGTGATTGGTGATTTGAACAGTCGTAGAGGTCAGGTCGCATCTACTGAACCTAGAGGAAATGCAACAGCAATCGCAGCAACAGTCCCACTAGCAAATATGTTTGGTTATATAAATAATTTAAGATCTGCCACACAAGGAAGAGCTCAATACACAATGCAATTTAGTCATTATGATAAAGTACCACAAAACGTACAAGACGAAGTAACAAAGAAACTAGCTTAATATTATGGATAAACAAAATATAAGAATACATCTAAGAGCTTATGACAATAAAATCTTAGACCTTTCTACAGAAGAAATTGTAAACACAGCTAAAAGAACTGGAGCTCAGGTAAAAGGACCTATACCTCTTCCAACAAAAATTGAAAAATATACTGTATTAAGATCTCCACACATTGATAAAAAAAGCAGGGAACAATTTGAGTCGAGAACTCATAAAAGATTAATAGATATTATTGAGCCAACCCCACAAACTGTAGAAGCTTTAATGAAATTAGATTTAGCTTCAGGTGTAGATATAGAAATTAAAATTTAGATTATGACTTTAGGATTATTAGGAACCAAAATAGGTATGACAAGAGAGTTTTTAACTAATGGTCAGTCTGTGCCTGTAACTGTAATTAAAGTTGAAAAAGGAAGAGTTTTGGATGTGATTACCAAAGAATCGAGAGGATATTCTGCCGTTAAGGTTGGATTTTTTCCCATTAAAAGTTCAAAGCTAACTAATCAAATGAAAGGTTATTTTACAAAAAAAAATACAGAACCTAAAAAAGTGCTAAAAGAATTTCGTTTAGATAAAACAGATGAATTTAAAGAAGGAAATGAAGTTGGGCTGGAAATATTAAAAGATTCAAGATTTGTAGACGTTAGGTCTAAAACAATCGGTAAAGGTTTTGCTGGGGTAATGAAAAGATGGAATTTTGGCGGCCTAAGAGCTTCTCACGGTGTCTCAGTATCGCATAGATCACACGGTTCGACTGGACAAAGACAAGATCCTGGTAGAGTTTTTAAAGGAAAAAAAATGGCAGGACATATGGGAGATAAATTTAGAACAATGTTAAACTTAGAAATTGTTAAGTCAGATCTAGAAAATAGTCTTATTTATTTAAAGGGATCAATACCTGGTTCAAAAAATTCTACTGTTTTACTAAGACAATCTATTAAAGATGTTAGGAAAAAAACACTAATAGAAAAAATTGAAGCTAAAACTAAAGCAGCTGAAGCAAGAAAAGGTAAAAAAAAATAAAATGAAATTTAATTTATTAAATATAGATGGGGGGAAATCTGAAACAATTGATATTTCTGACAAAATAATGAAATTAAAATTTAACCACAAATTGGTTAAGTATGTAATTGATTGGCAACTGAATCATCAAAAGCCAAGAACAGCCAAAACTAAACAAAGAAACGAAATTAGAGGTTCCACTAAGAAAATTTATGCACAAAAAGGAACAGGTCAAGCTAGACACGCGAGTAAAAAAGCTCCATTATTTATTGGAGGCGGCCAAGCTCACGGTCCTAAGGGAGCAATTTATAAAATTAAAAAAATTAATAAAAAAGTTAGAAAATTAGCTTTAGCTCAAACTCTAGCAAAAAAAAATATTGATAAACAACTACATATTTTATCAGATGTAAAAAAAGAAGTTAAAAAAACTAAAGTATTTAATAAGTTTTTACTTAATAATAAATTATCAAACTCATTGATTGTTTCAGATAAGGAATCAGAAAAAAATTTTTTAAGATCAGCAAAAAATATAAAAAATATTAAAGTAATAAATGATGAGGGAACAAATATTTATGACATGTTGAAATTTACAAACGTAATTATTACTTCTTCGTCAATGAAAAAAATTGAAACAAGGTTATTAGATGAAAAAAATTAATACTATAGATTCAATAAGACAGCCAATAATTACTGAAAAAGCTACTATTTTGTCTGAACAAAATAAAACTGTTTTTAAAGTTCATTCTGGAGCGAACAAAAATTCTATAAAAAAAAATATTGAAAAATTATTTAAAGTAAATGTTGTAAAAGTTAATATCATTAACACAAAAACAAAAAAAAAGATTAAACAAGGAAAACTATCTAAAAAACCAGGATATAAAAAAGCAATTATAACTTTAAAAAAAGGTCAAAGTATTGACCTAACAACTGGAATTTAAATATGGCATTAAAAACATTTAAACCTTATACAAAATCTGTTCGTGGAACAGTTCTAGTTGATAAAAGCCAATTATGGAAAGGCGACTCTTACAAACCTCTTACTGTAGGACAACATTCTACTGGAGCACGAAATAACATGGGAAGAATAACCTCAAGACATAGAGGTGGTGCCCATAAACACAAATACAGAATAATAGATTTTTTAAGATCTAAACGTAATATCAAAGGTGTTGTAGAAAGAATTGAATACGATCCTAATAGAACTAGTTATATCGCTCTTATTAAATACGAAGATAAAGATATGAGATATATTATCTGCCCACAAAAACTAAATGTTGGTGACACCATTGAGGCCGGCAAAGGAGTAGAAATTAAAGTCGGAAACTGTCTAGAGTTAAAAGATATTCCTCCTGGAACTGCAATACATAATATTGAATTAGTGCCTGGTTCAGGTGGAAAATTAGCTAGATCTGCTGGTTCATCAGCAACTTTAACAGGCTATGATGGGGATCATGCAATCATAAGATTAGGATCCGGCGAAACAAGAAAAGTATCATTTAATTGTATGGCTACACTTGGCGCAGTTTCAAATCCTGATCAAAAAAATATTAAAGTTGGTAAAGCTGGTAGAACTAGATGGAAAGGTCAAAGACCTCAATCACGAGGAGTGGTTATGAACCCAGTTGATCACCCGCATGGTGGTGGTGAAGGTAAGACAGCTGGAGGAAGAAATCCAGTATCACCTTGGGGACAGTCTGCTAAAGGATTAAAAACTAGAAAACCACAAAGAAGTGACAAATTAATAATTTCAAGAAGAAAGAAGAGAAGATAAATATGGCTAGATCTGTTTGGAAAGGACCTTTTGTACACCCAAGTCTTTTAAAAAAGATAGATAAAATTAAATCTGGTGAAACAAAAAAGCCAATTAAAACTTGGTCAAGAGACTCAACTATAATTCCTGATTTTGTAGGGCACAGTTTTTTGATACATAATGGCAAATCTTTTATACCGATAACTGTTTCAGAGGAAATGGTTGGACATAAACTGGGAGAATTTGCAGCAACAAGAACATTCAGGGGCCATACTCCAGCTGATAAAAAAGCGGCCACACCAGCAGCTGCTAAACCAGGAGGCGCAGATGGAAAAAAATAGTAACTCAGTTACTGCTATAAACAAAAACGTAAGATCTAGTACACGTAAAGTTGCTTTGGTTCTTGATTTCATAAGAGGTAAAAAAGCTGATGTTGCGATTAGAGATTTAGAATTTACAAGAAAAAGAATAGCACATGATGTTAAAAAAACAGTTCAATCAGCTGTCGCTAATGCGGAAAATAATTACCAATATGATATTGACAATCTTTACGTTAAAGAAGCATATGTTGGAAAATCAATTGTAATGAAAAGATTTAGACCAAGAGCCAAAGGTAGAGCAAGTGCAATTAAGAAACCATTTAGCAGAATTACAATTATTTTAGCTGAAAAAAAAGAGGTTAAAAAATAAATATGGGTCAAAAAATTAATCCAATAGCGTTTAGACTAGGAGTCAACCGAGGATGGGATTCAATTTGGTTTGCAAAAAAGAAAGAATTTGGAAAATTTCTAATAGAGGATTTTAAAATTAGAAAATATATACAAAAAAATATTCTTAACTCTGGCGTTTCCGACATTATTATTGAAAGGTCTGGTAAAAAATTGATTGTCTCAATTCATACTTCAAGACCAGGTTTTGTTATTGGAAAAAAAGGTGCAGACATAGAAAAAATTAAATCAAATGTTCTTAAAATTTCAAAAGACAGTGAAGTAACGATAAATATTAAAGAAATAAAAAAACCAGAATTAAATTCATATTTAGTTGCTGAAAATATAGCAACACAGTTGGTAAAAAGAATTGCTTACAGAAGAGCAATTAAAAGAGGCATGCAATCAGCTATGAGACTTGGTGCCTTAGGAATAAAAGTTATGGTTAGCGGAAGATTAGCTGGGAATGAAATTGCAAGAACCGAATGGGAAAGAGACGGAAGTATTCCTTCGCACACTCTAAGAGCTAATATTGATTATGGTACAGCTGAAGCTTTAACTACCTACGGAATTATAGGAATTAAAGTTTGGATTTATAAAGGTCAATTATTTGAAAAAGATGTAGATAAAGAAAAAAAAGAAAGAGTAAAAAATAAAAATGTTACAGCCAGTTAGAACTAAATTTAGAAAAGCCTTTAAAGGCAGAATACATGGGCACGCCTCAAGAGCGGTAGTTTTAAACTATGGCACATATGGTCTAAAGGCTCTTCAGCCAGAAAGAATTATTGGAAAGCAAATAGAAGCTGCAAGAGTAGCTTTAACTAGGTATATGAAAAGAACAGGAAGAGTTTGGACTCGTATATTTCCAAATATACCTGTTTCAAAAAAACCCACTGAGGTTAGAATGGGTAAAGGCAAGGGTAATCCAGAGTACTATGCGTGCAGAGTGAAACCAGGAAGGATTATATTTGAAGTTGACGGTGTAACAGAAGATGTTGCAAGAATTGCTCTTTACAAAGCATCTGCAAAACTTCCGATTAAAACAAAATTTATAAAGAGATAATATGGCAAAAAATAAAAAAGAAGATAAAAAATTAACTGGGGAACAAGCTATAAAGAAAATTCAAATATTGAAAAAAGATTTGTTTAATATTAGATTTAAAAAAATTAATGGACAGGTTGAAAATCCTGCTCAATACAATGAAATTAAAAAAAGTATAGCAAGATTATACACAACAATAAATGCGAAGGTATCAAAATGAGTAAACGAGTATTAAAAGGTAAAGTAGTAAGCTCAAAAAATAATAAAACTATTGTTGTACAAGTTGAGAGAAAGTTTCAACATCCTTTCTTTGGAAAAGTGATCAAAAGATCAAAAAAATATCACGCCCATGATGAAAACAATAAATTTAAAGAAGGAGATGCAGTTGAAATTGTTGAATGTGCACCAATATCAAAAAAGAAATCCTGGGAGGTGAAAGTATAATGATAATGAATCACACAGAATGTACTGTTGCTGACAACACAGGAGCAAAAAGGGTAGAGTGTATCAAAGTGCTTGGTGGATCCAAAAGAAGATACGCTGGAGTTGGAGACTTAATTGTATGTAGTATAAAAGACGCAATACCTAAAGGAAAAGTTAAAAAAGGTGCGGTACATAGAGCGGTTGTTGTTAGAACTAGAAAAGAAATTTTTAGAAATGATGGATCAAAAATTCAATTTGATAGAAATGCGGTAGTTTTAACCGATGAAAAGGGTGAACCTATCGGAACAAGAATATTTGGTCCCGTAACTAGAGAACTTAGAGCCGCAGGTCATACAAAAATAATATCACTAGCACCGGAGGTTATTTAGATATGATAATTAAAAAAGGCAATCAAGTAAAAGTTATAACAGGCAAAGACAAAGGAAAAACAGGTGAAGTTATTGAAATTAATAGAAAATTAAATATGTTAAAAGTAAAAGCTATCAATTTAGTAAAAAAACATAAAAAACCCACTAAAGAAAATAAAGGTGGAATAATTTCAAAAGAAAGTTTTATTCACTATTCAAATGTGAAAAATTTAGAAGTCAAAAAGGAAGTAACTAAAAAATAAACAAATGACACCAAGATTAAAAGACATATATAAAAAAGAAATTTTACCGAAACTAATGACAAAGTTAAGTTGTAAAAATAAACATCAAACTCCAAAGATTACAAAGGTTATCTTGAATGTAGGTCTTGGTGAAGACGCTTCTGATGCGAAAAAAGTTAAATCATGTCAAGATGATATGACCTCAATTGCTGGACAAAAAGCAGTTGTAACAAAATTTAAAAAATCTATATCTAACTTTAAAACAAGAAAAGGCTTTGCCGCAGGAGTAAAAGTTACATTGAGATCAACAAAAATGTATGAGTTTATTGATAGATTGGTTAATATCGCTTTACCAAGAATTAAAGATTTTAGAGGATTAAATTCCAATGGAATAGATAAGTTTGGTAATTATAGCTTTGGTATTAAAGAACATATTATTTTTCCTGAAGTGAATTTTGATAAAGTAGACAAAATAAGAGGTATGGACATAACGCTGGTAACTACTAGCAGATCTAAAGAGGCAACATTAGAACTTTTAAAAGAATTTAATTTTCCGTTAACACAAACCACAAAAAACTAAATATGGCTAAAACAAGCGCAATACAAAAAAACTTAAAAAGAATAAAACTTGCTGAAAAGTTTCTAAAAAAAAGGACAGCATTAAAAAAAATAATAAAAGACAAAAAGTTACCTTTGTCTGATAGATTTGCAGCTCAACTTAAATTGAATAAGTTACCAAAAAACTCTGCAAAAATAAGAGTAGTAAACAGATGTGAGATTACAGGCAGGCCTCACGGTGTTTATAGAAAATTAAAAATATCAAGGATAGCACTTAGAGATATGGCATCATCTGGAAAAATTCCAGGAATGACCAAATCTAGCTGGTAAGGAAATATATGACTTTAATGGATCCAATAGGAGATATGTTAACAAGAATTAGGAATGGCCAACAGCGACTGAAGGCGACAGTTGAAATGCCCTCTTCTAACCTAAGACTAAAGATATTAGAAGTATTGAAAATTGAAGGATTTATTTCAAGTTATCATATTGAAAAAAAAGAGAACAACAAAATTTCTTTAATCGTTGATCTAAAATATTACGAAGGCAATCCAGTAATCAAAGATATTAAGAGAATTTCAAAGCCAGGTAGAAGAGTTTATTCAAGAGCTACAAGCATACCTAGAATTCAAAATGGTTTAGGTTTAGCTATTATATCAACTAACAGAGGAGTAATGTCCGACATCGAGGCTAAAAAAAATAACATCGGTGGTGAGATAATTTGTAAAGTATTTTAATGTCTAAAATAGGAAAAAAAAACATCCTCGTTCCAAAAGATTCTACAGTTAAGTCTGAGAATGGCACTATTACTGTTACTGGACCTAAGGGCTCAAAAACTTTGTCAGTAAATGATAAAATATTTTCAACAACAATCAATGAAAAAAATGAATTTAATATCAAACCTTTAGCTAAAGTTTTAGACACTAAAACATCTGTAATGTGGGGTACTTACAGAAGTTTAATTAACAACGCAATCCTAGGTGTATCGACAGGGCATCAAAAAATATTAGACATAACGGGCGTGGGTTTCAGAGCAAATTTAAAAGGAGATGTGCTTAATCTTCAGCTTGGCTTTAGCCATGATATTAATTTTAAAATACCAAAAGATGTTAAAATCACAGTAGAAAAAATGACCATAGTAACTATAAGTGGCGTAGATAAGGAATTAGTTTCCAAAGTTGCTTCTGACATCAAAGCTTTTAAACCTGTAGAGCCCTATAAAGCAAAAGGTATTAAGGAAAGAAATCAATTTATTCTTAGAAAAGAAGGTAAAAAGAAATAATATGAAAAAAATTAACAATACAAAAAAAAGAGTACTTAGAAATAGAAAAAAATTAAAAACAGTTTCTAATAGATATAGAGTATCTATTTTTAGATCTTTAAAAAATCTTTCCGCTCAAATTATAGATGATAAAATGAAAAAAACTCTTGTTTCAGCCTCTTCAATTGAAAAAGAAATTAAAAGTAACAAAAAAAAGAAAAGTGAAACTTCTACTTTATTGGGTGAAATATTAGCAAAGAGAGCTATGGAAAAAAAAATTACTAAAGTTTATTTTGATCGTGGAGCTTATAAATATCACGGGCGCATAAAAATGTTTGCAGATTCATTAAGAAAAAACGGATTGGAGTTTTAAATGGCTGAATGGCAAAAAAGAACAAGTGAATACAAAGAAAGACTAGTCGCAATAAATAGAATTACTAAAGTAGTTAAAGGCGGAAGAAGATTTGGGTTTGCCGCTCTTGTAGTTGTTGGTAATGAAAAAGGTTCTATTGGAGTTGGTTCTGGTAAATCTAAACAAGTTCCAGATGCAATTAAAAAAGCCACACAAGACGCAACTAGAAACCTAATAAAAGTATCTCTTAAAGATGGAAGAACCTTACATCATGATGTTAAAGGAAGAAACGGTTCAGGAAAAGTTATATTAAGATCAGCTCCTGTTGGAACTGGTATTATCGCTGGCGGACCTATCAGAGCAGTTTGTGATGTGCTTGGAATTCAAGATATTGTTGCTAAATCAGTTGGATCAGCAAATCCACATAATGTTGTGAAAGCTTCTATTGATGCTTTACTATCTCAAGCTTCACCAAAACTTTTATCAGCTATGAGAGGGAAAAAAATATCTGAGATTGTTTCTAAAAGAGAGAATACATAATGAAATTAAATAATTTAGTAAAAACAAATACAAAAAAAATTAGACCAGGTCGTGGCATTGGTTCTGGTAAAGGAAAAACTGGTGGACGAGGTATTAAGGGACAAAAATCAAGATCTGGTGTTGCAATTAAAGCATTTGAAGGGGGTCAAACACCTTTATATAGAAGATTGCCAAAAAGAGGATTTAAGTCTTTAGCGCCCGCGGACACAGCAATTATCAACTTATCACACTTGCAGAAATTTCATGACAATAAGAAAATTGATCTAAATATCCCGATAAATCTTAAATCTTTACAAGATAAAAAGATATTAAACAAAAAATACATTAAACTAAAAATACTAGGTGACGGAGATTTAAAAGATAAAGTGAACATAACTGCGAACTATGTTTCTAAACAAGCTCAAACTAAAATAGAAAAAGTTGGCGGCACACTTAATATACTTAAGAAATTTGTTTCAAAACAAGGTCCTGCAAGCGTAGCAAAAAAACTTACCGAAAACACTAATATCTCAAAAAAATAGAATTTATAATGTCAAACGAAAACTTAAATGCAGGAGCTTTTGGCAAAGCTAATGATTTAAAAAGTAGAATTTTTTTTACAATAGGAATTTTAATTGTTTATAGAATAGGGACGTATGTTCCTTTAGCTGGAATTGACCCTATGGCGTTAACTCAGGTAATGAGCGATGCTCAAAAAGGCTTACTTGGCATGTTTAACGTTTTTTCTGGAGGCGCTGTAACACGTATGGCAATTTTTGCTCTTGGAATTATGCCCTACATATCTTCTTCAATTATAATTCAACTTTTAACAGGAGTTTCTGATTATTTTAAAAATTTAAAACAACAAGGAGAAATTGGAAGAAAAAAAATCACCCAATTAACCAGATATGGAACTGTACTTATAGCATGCTTGCAAGGGTATGGAGTTTCGGTTGGCTTAGAAAATGCTGGATCTTTAGTTTTAGATCCAGGTATGTCTTTCAGAATAACTACAACAATAGCTTTAGTTGCCGGCACCACTTTTTTGATGTGGCTTGGAGAACAAATTACATTAAGAGGTGTCGGTAACGGAATTTCATTAATTATCTTTTCAGGTATTGTCGCTGAAATTCCAAGAGCTTTAGCCTCTACATTTGAACTAGGTCGAACCGGTGCATTGTCAGCTACATTAATAGTAATTATTTTTATATTAGTAATATTAACAGTGCTTTTTATAGTCTTCTTTGAAAGAGCTATGAGAAAAATTTTAATTAACTATCCAAAAAGACAGATGGGAAACAAAGTTTATGGGGGTGAGTCTTCTCATTTACCGCTTAAAATAAATACAGCAGGTGTTATACCTGCAATCTTTGCATCTGCTTTATTATTATTACCAGTTACGTTAACTAATTTTGGCTTCTCTGATTCTGATACGTTTTTAAACATCTCATCTATGTTCACTCAAGGTCAACCCCTTTATATGATGTTGTACGCTTCAGGAATTATTTTCTTTTCATTCTTTTATACGTCAATAGTTTTTAATCCAACTGAGACAGCGGAAAATTTAAGAAAATACGGTGGATATATTCCTGGCATTAGACCCGGCGAAAGATCTGCAGAATATATTGAAACTATTTTAAATAGATTGACAACAATAGGGGCTCTTTATTTAACTTTTGTATGTCTACTTCCTGAATTTTTAATTTCAAAATATCCAATCCCTTTTTACTTAGGCGGTACATCAATTCTTATCGTCGTAGTGGTAGCTATGGATACTGTAACCCAGGTTCAAACTAGATTAATGAGTTCACAATATGAGTCATTAATTAAAAAAACAAAGTTTGGTAAATAAATAAGCCCACGATGAATATTATAATATTTGGACCACCAGGAGCAGGTAAAGGTACTCAGTCTAATTTTATAGTTAAAAAATTTAATCTTTTTAAATTATCAACAGGCGATTTATTAAGAGAAGAAATTAAGAAAAAATCTCCATTAGGTTTAAAGATAACCTCAATTGTAAACAAAGGCTCTTTAGTTTCCGATGATTTAATGAATAGTTTAATCGAAAATATTATTTCAAATAAAGAATATGAAAATAAAATTATATTTGATGGGTATCCAAGAAATCTATCCCAAGCAGAAAATTTAAACAATTTACTTTTAAAACATAATCAAAAAATTGATATTGTTATAAGTCTCAAGGTATCTCTTGATATAATTAAAAAAAGAATTACAGGTAGACTCACCTGTTCTAAATGTTCAAAAATTTTTAATGAATTTTTTAGTCCACCACCTAGTAGTATGATCTGTTGTAAAGAAGGAGTCTTACAAAAAAGAGATGACGATAACGTGGATGTTGCTGTAAAAAGATATGAAACCTACGAACAATCAACTGAACCGGTTTTAGAGTTCTATAAAAAAAAGAATTTAGTAAAAGATCTCAATGGGGAAATGAATATTGATAGTATTCAGGGCAAAATAAGGGAATATTTAGCTGTTATAGAGGCTTGACTTTGAGTAATAACGCCATATAAATACATTTTTTAAACTTATACCCGAAAACTATGGCCCGAATAGCCGGAATTAACATTCCTCCGAATAAAATCATAAGTATTGCGTTAACCTATATACATGGCATTGGGTTACATTCATCTAAGCAAATTTGTGAAAAATTAAATATACCAAAAGATGTAAGGGTAAACAATTTAACAGAAGATCAGGTTTTAAAAATTACAGAGTATATTAACACTAATCACAAAGTCGAAGGAGACTTAAGAAGAGAAATTTCTTTAAACATTAAAAGATTAGTTGACTTAGTTGCTTACAGAGGAACTAGACATAAAAAAAAATTGCCAGTTAGAGGGCAACGGACTCATAGTAATGCTCGTACTAGAAAAGGTAAAGCAATAGCAATTGCGGGGAAAAAACTTACACCTCAGAAATAATAATTAATTTATGAATAAAAAAGTTGAAAATAAAAAAGAATCTAAAATTGTAAAAGCAGAGACTACAAAACCAGAAAAAGTTGAAAAAGTTTCTACCTTTAAAAAAAAGAAAAAAGTTAAAAGAAATATTACTTCTGGAATAGCCTATGTATATTCAACGTTCAATAATACTATAATTTCAATAGCAGATGAAAGTGGAAATGTTATTGCTTGGTCGTCTGCAGGTGCAAAAGGTTTTAAAGGATCTCGAAAGTCCACTCCTTACGCTGCTCAAGTAGCCGCTGATGATGCGGGAGGAAAAGCTTATGAACAGGGTTTAAGAACTTTAACAGTTCAAGTTAAAGGCCCAGGATCAGGAAGAGAAACTGCACTAAGAGCATTTCAATCAAAAGGTTTTAAGATTACATCAATCAAAGACACAACACCTATGCCACATAATGGTACAAGGCCACCAAAAAGAAGGAGAGTATAATGCAAACTGCGAACAATATTATAGACAGTAACTGGAAAGCTTTAATAAAACCAGATAAATTAAAAATTACTAGCAATGAAGATAAGTCCAACGCGTCTGTAGTTGCAGAACCTTTAGAAAAAGGATTCGGTCAAACTTTAGGCAATGCAATGAGAAGAATTTTACTTTCTTCCATACAAGGAGCCGCTGTAACAGCAATCCAAATTGATAGCGTGCTACATGAATTTTCTTCTATAAAAGGTGTACGTGAAGATGTTACAGACATTGTTTTAAACGTTAAAAGTTTAGCAATTAAATCCTCGGTTAATTCACCTAAAAAAATTATACTAGATGTAAAAGGACCTAAGGAAGTGAAAGCGAAAGATATAGTGTTACCATCAGAAATAGAAATACTTAATCCAGAACAAGTAATTTGTAATCTTGATGAAAAAACTAATTTTCATATGGAGTTGATAGTGAATACTGGAAAAGGATATGTGCCTTCCACTAAGAATAAAGGTGAAGATAGTCCATTAGGATTAATAGCTGTAGACTCATTATTTAGCCCAGTAAAAAAAGTCTCTTATACAGTAGAAAATACAAGAGCTGGAAGCGCGCTAGATTATGACAAATTAGTAATGAATATTGAAACAAATGGCACGGTTAATGCCGAGGATGCAATTGCTTATGCTGCAAGAATTTTCCAGGATCAATTAGCTATGTTTGTTAATTTTGATGACCCAAAAGAAGTTATTAAAGAAGTTAAATCAACTGAACCAGAATTTAATAAAAATTTACTAAAAAGAGTTGAAGAACTAGAACTTTCAGTTAGATCTATGAATTGTTTAAAAAATGATAATATAATTTATATTGGTGATCTAGTCCAAAAAACAGAACCTGAAATGTTAAGAACCCCTAATTTTGGTCGAAAATCTCTAAACGAGATTAAAGAAGTTTTAAGTACTATGTCTTTATATTTAGGAATGGAAATTCCTAATTGGCCCCCAGATAACATTGCAGAAATGTCAAAAAAACTAGAAGAGAATAACTATTAAATAATGAGACACGGGATTGGCTACAGGAAATTAAATAAAACACCAGAGCATAGAAAAGCTTTGTTTAAGAATATGCTTAATTCGTTAATTAAGTATGAACAGATTACCACTACTTTACCAAAAGCTAAAGAACTTAAACCATTAATAGATAAAGTCATTACAATCGGAAAAAAAAATAACTTAAGTAATAAAAAAAGACTTTTCTCTAAACTACAAGACAAAAGTTCCGTAGGTAAAGTTTTCGACGTTCTTTCTACTAGATATCAAAAAAGACAAGGTGGTTATTGTAGAGTTTTGAAAGCAGGATTCAGATACGGTGATGATGCTCCAATGGCAATTATTGAGCTAGTTGATAGAGACACAGCAGCCAAAAAAGTTGATAAACCTAAAAAAGTTGAAGGCAAGGAAAAAGAAAAAGATCCCACACCAGTTGCAGCGACTAAGTAATTTAGTTTAAAATCCTTCCTATGGCAAAAAAGTTTGAGGTAGAAAAAGATTTTCATAACGCTCGTTTTGATCGCTGGTTTAAACATAAAGTATTAGATATACCCCAAGGTTTAATTGAGAAAATAATAAGAAAAAATCAAGTCAAAGTTAATGGCAAAAAAACTAAAAGTTCCTACCGAGTTCAAAAAACTGACATTGTTGAAGTTTTTAATATTGATAAAATAAAAAAAACACCAAAAAATGTAGTTACCCAGTATATTCCCTCGAACACAGAAAGAGATAAATATGATAATTTTGTCATTGAAGACAATGAAAATTTTATAGTTATTAATAAACCATCTGGGATAGCAGTACAATCCGGAACTAAATCTTTTAAAAATGTCGTAGACACTTTACGTGAAACAAAATATTTTGATAACACCAAGCCTTTCATAGTTCATCGTCTTGACAAGGAAACTTCTGGAATATTAATTGTGGCAAAAAACAGAGAATATGCTCAATTATTCACTTCATTGTTTCGCATAAGAAAAATTCATAAAACTTACCTAGCAATCGTTTATGGAGAGATAACTAAAGAAACAAAATTACTTGAAGACGATCTTGTTATGTACGAGAAGGACAAGAAGGTTGTACAAAAAGCCACTTCTTATCTTAAAGTTTTAAAATCTAATACACAATATTCGCTCGTAGAACTTAGGCCTATAACTGGCCGTAAACATCAACTCAGAAAACAATTATACAATATTGGAAATTCAATAATTGGTGATGATAAGTACTATGTAAAAAGAAGTGGAGATTTTGTGAAAGGTAAAAACTTAATGCTTCATGCCTATGAAATAAAATTTATGATTAATAATGTAAAATACAATTTTAAAGCAGATTTTAATAATGAATTTAGAGATTTTATAAATAAAAAAGATTTAAACATTTTTTAAATTTTTAATAAATATTTTTTTTAGATTTTTTTCAATATCAATAATCTTTATGTTAGTTTCTTTTTTAACAGATGTAATCTTTTTGTTATCTAAACCACAGGGGATTATTTTTTTATAAGGCCTAAGATCATTATTTATATTTATTGAACATCCATGATAGGCAATCCACCCAGTAATACGCACTCCAATAGCGGCTATTTTTTTATCATTCACCCAGATTCCAATATTTTTTTTATCTGAATAACTGTCGACTTTATAAATCTTTAAGAATTCAATAACAGCTCTTTCAATATTATTAATTAAATTTTTAATATCTTTTTTTCTTTTATTTAGATCTAAGGCTAAATAAATAATTTTTTGTCCTGGATTATGTAGTGTTATTTTTCCACCTCTATTTGTCTTTATGAGTCTAATTTTTTTATCTAAAACTTCACTTTCATTAGATCTTATCCCAACGGTATAAGTCAGGGGATGTTCTAAAATCCACAATAAATCCTTAGATTTATGTTTTTTTATAGAATCTACACGCTTTTTTAGTTCCCTGTACGCAATTTTATACGGGACTAATTTTCTACTTACCTTAATTTCTAAAGTCATTTTAGTTTGAATTTTACCACTAGATCAACTATTAGTCTCACAAATAATGTAAAAGGAATTTTTATGAGTCTTATAAAGTCGATAGGTAGCAAGAAAGTAAACATCGACTTTAATAAAAATTTTATAAGTACTTTTATTGAAAAAATAAATAGTAGTGACCTTCAATTTATCAATCAAACACTTAAAGATTTACACCCTTCAGATGTAGCTAATTTAATTGAGAATTTACCAGAAGAAACTAGAGTAAAACTTATTGAGATTGAATCATTCAATATTGCGCCTGAAATTTTTATTGAATTAAACGAGTCAATTCAAAGTGAGGTTTTACAATTATTATCAAACGACTCAATTTCCAATATTGTAAAGAGGTTAGAGTCAGATAATGCAGTTGCAATTTTAGAAAATTTAGAAATAGAAAAAAAAAATTCTATTTTAGATAAATTACCACCGAAAGATAGATTTTTATTAGAAGAAGGCCTTAGTTACCCGGAAGATTCTGCTGCCCGTATTATGCAAAGAGAATTTACTGCCATCCCTAGTGATTGGACAGTTGGTCAGACAATAGATTACCTAAGAGAAAGCAAAGACTTGCCTCAGGAATTTCTAGAAATATTTATAGTTGATAATGATTTCAAACCAATAGGTATTGTTCCTTCTTCACGTGTTTTAAGAACATCTAGGGATTCAAAAATGAGTTTAATTATGAGGGAAATGCCAGTTCTTATTTCTGTTAATATGGACAAGGAAGAAGTAGGTCACACGTTTGAAAACTATAATTTAGTTTCTGCAGGTGTTGTAAATAAAAATAATAAGCTGGTAGGAATGATAACAGCAGATGATGTTGTTACAGTAGTTCAAGAAGAAGCCGAGGAGGACGTATTAAGATTAGCTGGAGTAGGTGATGAAGAAATTACTGACTCAGTATTTGTAAAAACAAAAAGAAGATTTAATTGGTTACTAGTTAATTTAGCAACTGCATTATTAGCATCTTGGGTTATTAGCATTTTTGGTGCAGAAATAGAAAAAGTAGTTGCATTAGCTTTCCTAATGCCAATTGTTGCTTCTATGGGTGGAAATGCAGGCATGCAAACATTAGCAGTCACTATTAGAGCAATAGCAACTAAAGAACTATCAAGCAGCAATATAAACAAGATTGTAGGTAAGGAATTTTTTATAGGAGTTCTTAATGGAATAATATTTGCAATTATTACAGGTATTGTTGTTCAGCTATGGTTTAAGCAAATAGATCTTTCAATAATTATTGCAGCATCAATGGTTTTAAACATGATAGTAGCCGGTTTGTTTGGAATCTTAATACCTGTAACCTTAAAAAAAATGAAAATAGATCCAGCTTTAGCATCTAGTGTTTTTGTTACAACTGTTACAGATGTAATTGGGTTTTTATCATTCTTAGGCATTGGATCTCTAGTCTTTCTATAAATTGTCAATTAGCCTTACATCTCCAATGTAATAAGCAATAAAAATATTGTAATTAGCTTTAAAGTTTTTACAAATCTTTTTTTTAACCAAATTCACACATTCAATATATTCAATTTTAGTTGCGCCTAATTCCTTCAATTTATTCAATACATCAGGTCGTTTTTTATTTAAAATTTTATAATGAATTAATTTTTTATTAACTTTAATAAATTTATAAATTTTCCCAGCATCTCCAACTTGTTTTTTGTTAAGATTAGAGTTTCTCGAAGAGATAGCTATACCATTTTTTTCTCTAATAGTAGGACATTGAACTAGATTAGTATTAATTTTATTTTGATTTATATGTGCTTTAATTAATGCCAACTGCTGAAAATCCTTCATACCTAAATAAAGAAATTTAGGTTTTATGATTTCTAAAAATCTATTAACTACATTTAAAACACCTTTAAAATGATAGGGCCTAAACTTTCCACAAAGAATTTTTGAAAAATTGTTTAAATATATTTTATTTTTTGTTTTAAAAGAATAAATGTCTTTATCATTTGGAACGTAGAGATAGTCTACGTTAATCTTTTTTAAAATCATTATATCTTTTTTTAATTTTCTTGGATATTTTTTAAAATCTTTTTTTGAATTAAATTGCTTTGGGTTTACATATATTGAAACTAAAATTTTATTTTTTTTGTTTTTAGCCTTACGTATTAAGCTTATATGACCCTTATGCAATGCTCCCATAGTTGGAACAAAAGCTATTTTTTTAAGATCAAAGATCTCATTAATTAAACTTTTTTTATCTCTAAATATTTTCATTTGTAATAATTGAAATTTAAAAGTAAAAGAAACTTATGTTAAGACAAGCAATAATACCACTAGCAGGCTTAGGTACAAGGCTTTTACCGCTTTCCAGTATTACACCAAAAGAGTTGTTGCCTATTAATGGAAAGTCTAATTTAGAACATATATTAGATGAATGCATAGAGGCCGGTATTAAAGAGTTTATTTTTATCATATCAAAAAAAAAAGAAAGTATAAAAAAATACTTTTTTAATGATCAATTTTATAAATCCATATTATCAAAAAAAAAGATAAAAGAATTAAACAGTGTTTTCAAAAGCTTAAAAGATATCAAAAAATGATTAAATTTGTTTATCAAAATAAGCCAAATGGTACTGGTGATGCAATTTTAAAGTGCCAAAGGCACATAAAGGGTTCACATTTTTTAATGCTATTTCCTGACGATCTTATTATAAAAAAAAATTGCTCTAAAGAAATGATCTCATTATATGAAAAAAGAAAGTGCTCAGTTATTGCAACTAAAATAGTTGATAAAAAATCAGTTTCAAGATGGGGCATACTTGACTATAAAAAAAAAGAAAAAACTAATTTTGAAATTAAAGATGTTGTAGAAAAGCCTTCTATTAAAAAAGCTCCGTCCAATTATGCCATTATTGGTCGTTATATATTACCAAAAATTATTATGAAAAAATTAAAAAAATTAAAACCTGGTCAAGGAGGTGAAATACATATTACTGATGCAATTAAACAACTAATATATGATGGTGAAAAATTTCATGGGCATATATTCAAGGGAAAATATTTAGACTGCGGAACCCTAAGTGGATATATAAATTCAACAATAGAAATTTCTAAAGAAAATAAAAAATGAAAATTTGCATGATAGGCACAGGTTATGTTGGTCTTGTAAGTGGAACATGTTTTGCCGATATAGGTCATACAGTTTATTGCGTAGATAATAATAACGATAAGATTAAAAAATTAAATTATGGTGAAACGCCCATTTACGAACCTGGTTTAGATGAACTTATTAAAGTAAATACTCGTGCTAAAAGATTATTTTTTACCTCAAATCTTTCAGAAGCTGTAAATAAATCTAATATTATTTTTATTTGTGTTGGTACACCATCTAAGAAGAACTCAAAATCAGTTGATTTAACCTATGTTCTTAAAGCTGCAAAAGAAATTGCTAAAATATCAAAAAATAGAAAAATTATAGTTACTAAATCTACAGTGCCTGTGGGTACCGGAGATTTATTAGAAAAAAAATTTAAAAATAAAAAAAAATTTGATGTAATTTCAAATCCAGAATTTTTAAGGGAAGGAGATGCAATAAGAGATTTTAGATATCCTGATAGAATTATTATTGGTTCAAATACTGTGAACTCATTTAAAACAATGAAAAATCTCTATTTACCTTTAATAAACAAAGGAGCTAAATTTTTTACAACAAATAGAAGAGGTGCAGAATTAATTAAATATGCATCAAATGCCTTTTTAGCTACCAAAATTACTTTTATAAATGAAATTGCAAATCTTTGTGAAAAAACGGGTATTAACATAGAGGATATTTCCCTAGGAATGGGATCTGACACTAGAATAGGAAGCCGTTTTTTAAGAGCTGGTCCTGCTTATGGCGGATCCTGTTTTCCCAAAGACACAAAAGGATTAATATACATTGCAGATAAGGAAAAAATTGAATTATCAATAGTTAAATCTGTAATCAAATCAAATCACAATAGAAAATCTTTACTTCTTAAAAGAATAGATAAAATCTTAGGAAAGAATTTAAAAAATAAAAAAATTGCTTTTTTAGGTGTTACCTTTAAACCAAATACGGATGATATGCGTGATGCCGTGAGTCTTTACATGATACCTAATCTTCATAAAAAAAAAGCAATTATATCTTATTATGACCCAACTGGTGAAAAAAAAGAATTTTCTAAACTAAAAAATTGTTTTTTTTATTCTGATATTAATGACGCTTTGAAAGATACAGATCTAATTATTTTACATACTGAGTGGGATGAATTTAAATCTCTCGATTTTAAGACCTTGCGAAAAAAGAAGAATTTTATTATTTATGATTTAAGAAATCTTTATAACGTGAACCAAATGAAGATGAATAAAATTAAATATTTTTCTATTGGCAGGCCGCCTACTAATTAATTTCAAAGATTGCTTCAATTTCTACTGCAGCGCCTAAGGGCAAGGAATTTACGCTAACAGCGGCTCTAGAGTGTTTTCCAGCATCATTAAAAATATTTGCAATGAGTTCTGAAGCTCCATTAATAACTTTAGGCTGATCAATAAAATCATCTTTAGAGTTAACAAATCCTGTGAGTTTAATACAATTTTTGACTTTATTTAAATCTCCGTTGCAAGCAGCTTTGATTTGAGCAATTACATTTATTGCACATGCTTTAGCCGCAAATTGCGCCTGTTCTAAATTTAAATCAGATCCTACTTTACCTTTTATCAACTGCCCATCTTTTTTAAAAGAAACTTGACCTGATATAAAAACAAGATTACCTGTTTTTTTATAAGCGACATAATCTCCAACAGGTTCGGGTGCATCAGGGAGCTCTATATTTAATTTTTTTAAATTTTCTTCCGCTGACACTTATTTTTTCATTCTTTCTTTAACCCAGTCTGTAAGCTTTGAGTCTGTATTTAATTTGCCCATACCTTTTTTTAATAAAGATTTAGTTTTATCAATATTATTGTTATTAGATGAGTTATTAGCTGCTGCTTCTTTTTTTGCAATAGATTTACAGTATGCTTGATAAATTTTCTTTTGCATTGGTGAAAGCAGGTCACATTCTACCTTTTCTGCAGAAGCTAAATTAGACACTAAAACTGAAAATATAAATGCTATTAAAGTTCTATGTATATATTTGTTCATTTTTTTTTCTTTTTTCCTTTACTTTTATCATATTCCTTTCTTTTCTCTATCAATATTAAAGCTTCTTCCATATTGATTTCAGCAGGATCTTTTTCCTCAGGTATTGTTGCATTTAATGACTTATACTTTATGTACGGACCAAATTGGCCTTTCATGATTCTTACTGGCTTTTTATCTTCAGGATGTTCACCTAAATCTTTAATAATTGAAGACGACATTCTTCCAGGTTTTGCATCTGCGATAAGTGTAATTGCTCTATTTAATCCAATTGAAAAAATTTCATCAACATTTTCTAATCTTGCAGATTTATTTTCACATTTTAAATAAGGACCAAATCTACCTGAGTTTAAAATAATATCTTGACCAGTTTCTGGATTTTGTCCGAGAATTTTTGGAAGTGAACATAGAAATTTTGCTTGAATTAAGTCCACATTATCAACTTCAATACCTTTGGGTATTGAAACGTTTTTCATATTGTTATCTTCCTTAACATTTTTCTTTTTTTTCTTTTTCTTCTTTTTTGGATCTTCTTCTACAATCTCTATTTCTTTTTCATACTGTAAGTAGGGACCGAATCTACCATTCTTTAAATATATATCTTTTCCAAAGTCATTCTGTCCTATTAGTTTTGGTTCAGCTAAATTAAATTGTGCAGCTGCCTTTGCTTTGGATAAAGGTCTTGTAAATTTACAGTCTGGGTAATTCGAACATCCTATAAATGCACCTCCTCTAAAACTATTTTTTAAACTTAATTCACCGGTGGTACAAATTTTACATTTACGATCAATTGTATCTTGTTCATTTCTTTCAAATATTAATGTACCGAGACTATCATTTAAAAGATCTAATACTTCACGTGTTCTTTTCTCCTTAACAGAATTAACATTTAAATAAAAATCTTTCCAAAATGCCTCTAGAACTTTTAGCCATTCAACTTTACCACTAGTAATTTCATCTAATTGATTCTCTAAATCAGCTGTAAAATTATAATCAACATATCTTGTAAATAATTTTTCTAAAAATGCTGAAATTAGTTTTCCTCTGTCTGTAGGGTGAAATCTTTTATTTATCTGTTCAACATAATTTCTTGTAGATAAAACTGAAATAATACTGGCATAAGTTGAAGGCCTTCCAATGCCAAGTTCTTCCATTTTTTTTACTAGACTTGCCTCTGAATACCTAGGCGGGGGGTCCGTATAATGTTGTTCATCATTTAATTTAAGCGCGTTAACACCATCACCTATTTTACATTCAGGGAGTATATTTTTAGCATCGTCATCAGTTTCTGGAACCTCATAGATTTTTAAAAATCCATCAAATTTTATAATAGATCCATTAGCTCTAAAGTTAATCTTTTCATCTTCTGAAGAAATAATAATACTGGTTCTGTTAAATTCTGCTGGATTCATCTGTGATGATAAAGCTCTGCTCCAGATTAAATCATAGAGCTTAAATTGATCCGTATTAATATATTTTTTTATATCATTCGGTTTTCTCAATATATCTGTTGGTCTTATTGCTTCATGAGCTTCTTGTGCATTCTTAGCTTTTTTACCCGTATATGTATTTGCGTTGTCTGGGAGATATTCTTTTCCACATTCATTCTCTATTAAACTTCTAAATTCTGTAATAGCTTCCTTTGACAATTGAGTACCATCTGTTCTCATGTAAGTAATAAGACCTGTTGTTTCACCTTCAATATCTACTCCTTGATAAAGTCTTTGAGCTATCTGCATAGTTCTTGAAGCACCAAATCCAAATTTACTCGAAGCAGTTTGTTGAAGTGTTGAAGTAGTAAATGGAGCTAACGGATTTCTTTTATGTACTTTTGAATTAATATCTTTGATTTTAAATTTGGACTTATTAATAATAGCAAGAGCTTCATCAATTTCATTTTTATTTTTAAATGTAAATCTCTCAACTTTATTTCCATTATATAAACTAAGTTTAGAAAAAATATTTTTGTTATTTGTGTTTGTAAAATCAGAGGTAAGGGTCCAATACTCTTCTGGTTTGAACAGTTCTATATCATGCTCTCTTTCAGTGATTAATTTTAACGCTACTGATTGAACTCGACCTGCAGATTTAGAACCAGGAAGTTTTGTCCATAAGATTGGAGAAATATTGAATCCTACAAGATAATCTAATGCTCTACGAGCAAGGTAAGCATCGACTAAAGACAATTCTATCTGTCTTGGTTTTTTTATAGCTTCTAGAATGGCATTTTTAGTAATTTCATTAAAAACCACACGTTCTACAGTTTTATCTTTAAGTATTTTTTTTGACGTTAGGTATTCTTTAACATGCCAAGCTATTGCTTCACCTTCTCGATCAGGATCAGTTGCTAAAATAATTTTATCAGAATCTTTAACAGCATCTGTTATATCTTTTAAATATTTCTTTGAAAATGAGTCTATTTCCCATATCATTTCAAAATTGTTTTCAGGATCGACAGAGCCATTTTTAGATGGCAGATCTCTTATATGCCCGTAACTAGCTAAAACAATATAATCTTTTCCAAGATATTTATTAATCGTTTTTGCTTTTGCAGGACTTTCAACGATGACCAAATTCATACTTGCATCTATTTACAAATCTAAATGGTTTTGTCAAACGCTAGTATAATTTGGTTAAAAAAGTGTTTTAAAGATTGATTTTATCTTCAGTTTTATTTTTAAGTCGAGCTATATTTTCTCTGTGAGTATAAATTACAATAATGAAAATTATGAAAAAAAATATGCTTTCAAATGAATTTTTTAAATAGATAGAGTATAAAAAAATTATTCCCGTTGATATCAGTGATGAGAGTGATGAATATTTTGTTATATATAGTATTAAAGACCAACAAATTATAAAAATAATTCCAAAATTAATTGATATTGCAAAAAGAATGCCTAGAAAAACTGCAATTCCTTTTCCTCCTTTAAACTTTAACCAAACAGGAAATATATGACCAAGAAAACACAAAAGAGCAGATAAATAGATATAATCTAAAAAGTATTTATAAGTTACAATAATTGCAACATAAGCCTTTAGTCCATCCAGCAGCAAAGTTAAAATACCTAAAATTTTTTTACCAGTTCTGAGAACATTAGTGGCACCTACATTTCCTGATCCAATTTTTCTAATATCTTCATTTAAGAAAAATTTTGTTAAAATCAGACCAAAGGGTATGGATCCAAAAATATACGAATATAAAGCTGTATATAAAATTTCTAAATTCACTATGATTTAAATGCTAGCTCTCCATTTAAGAAGGTCATTTGCACCTTACCTTGAAGTTTTCTACCTTCTATTGACGTATTTTTGGATTTTGATTTTAAATCATCACCATTAACTACCCAAGGTTTATCTAAGTCGAAAACACACATATCTGCATCTGATCCTTTTTTTAAAGTTCCTTTATTTACTTTTAAAATATTTGCTGGATTAATAGTTAAGGTTTCTATTATTTTTGCAAGAGGAAGAGACTCGTTATGGTACATTTCTAATGCTAGTGGTAAAAGTGTTTCTATCCCTATTGCTCCTGTAGCAGCCTGTGCAAAAGGTAATCTTTTGCCTTCCTCATCTTCTGGGGTATGATCAGACACAATTACATCTATCAGTCCTGATTTTACTCCTTCTACTAATCCGACTCTATCTTCTTCAAGCCTTAAAGGCGGTGAAAGCTTTAAAAAAGTTTTAAAGTCTCCAATATCATTTTCATTGAGAGAAAGATTGTTAATAGACACACCAACACTAAACTTTAATCCTTTTTCTTTATTTCTTTTGATCACGTTAAGAGTTTCTTTTGAAGAAATTTGATTCACATGATATCTGCAAGAGAATTCATTTAGCAAAGACAGATCTCTTTCAATTATTATTTTTTCAGCTATGTATGAAATTCCACCAAGTCCTAATCTAGTTGATACTTCTCCCTCATTAATACAGCCATTTTTTGAAAGTTCATAATCTTCAACATGTTGCATAATTAAAACACCTATATCTGAAGCATAATCCATTATTCTTGCCATTGTTTCTGTATTTTGAACGGTTTTAACTACATCGGTAAATCCGATAATTCCTTTCGACGAGAGCAAACCAAACTCAGACATTTCTGTACCGCCTATTTCTCTAGTTAAAGAAGCGCAAGGAAATAAGTTTATTGACGCTTTATCTCTACCTCTTCTAATTATAAAATCTACCATTGAAACATTATCAATGATTGGTTTCGTATTTGGCATAGTAACTACAGATGTTACGCCGCCCGACAAAGCTGCTTGACTTAGTGTTCTAAAGTTTTCTTTATATTCGTATCCTGGTTCCCCAACAAATGCTTTCATGTCAACAATTCCTGGAATTACAATATTATTCTTAACATCTATAACTTCTGCCGATGGTGCGTCAGTTTTTTTCACATTTTTTCCTATGGCTTTAATTTTTCCCTTAACATCGATTAAGATAGAACCATTTTCATCCATTCCTTGTGAAGGATCAATAATACGAGCGTTAATTAATATTTTTTCTTTCATTTTATTTACAATAAATTTTTAAACATGCCATTCTTACTGCGACTCCTAGTTCAACTTGTTCTTTAACAAGACTTACGTTTATATCATCTGCAAGTTTAGTATCTATTTCAACGCCTCTATTCATTGGACCGGGGTGCATTATCAAAGCATCTTTACTTGCAAATTTTAATTTTTCTGGAGTTAGTCCAAAAAATTCATAATATTCTCTTTTTGATGGCAGAAATGTTCCCTGCATTCTCTCATTTTGTAACCTTAACATCATTACGATATCGCATTTATCTAAACCTTTTTTCATATCTGTAAAACTTTTAACTCCAAGTCTTTCAATTGACGAAGGCATTAAAGTCTTTGGACCTATAACATTTACTTCCGCACCCAACATATTCATTAAATAAATATTTGACCTAGCTACACGCGAATGAAGAATATCTCCACAGATTGCAATCTTTAATCCCTCAATTTTTCCTTTTCGATTAATTATAGTTAATGCATCTAATAAAGCTTGAGTGGGGTGCTCTCTTTGTCCATCACCTGCATTAATTACAGCACAATTAACTTTTTGTGAAAGTAAATTAGGCGCGCCAGAGTCTTGATGTCTTATAACAATTATGTCTGGGTGCATTGCGTTTAAAGTCATTGCAGTATCCATCAAAGTTTCACCTTTTTTAAGTGCAGAATTAGCAACATTCATGGTCATCACATCAGCACCAAGCCTTTTCCCAGCTAAATCAAATGAACTTTGAGTTCTTGTTGAAGGCTCGAAAAATAAATTGATTTGAGTTTTACCTCTTAAAATATCTAGTTTTTTAGACGGACTTCTATTTAATGATATAAAAGCTTTGGCTTCTTCAAGAATTTTTTTAGCTTCTAGTATTGATAAGTTTTGAATACCTAATAAATGTTTGGAAAAGCTTTTAATAGCTGAAGACTTTTTTTGAACTGCCATTAAAATCAACTCTATAGGCCTTTTGTGCTAGTAGATCAAGTAATTTATCTCTTTAAATAGTCTATGGCACCTTGAAGGATA
>MDTC01006480.1_pt1 | contig 37219 bp, 34 predicted proteins | sample 811181 | NCBI WGS metagenome assembly MDTC01 (sample SAMN05326644, study PRJNA326480) | marine metagenome | isolation source: seawater | place: Pacific Ocean: North | collected 2011
ATACATCAGGGAGCCAGCGACGGGCTCACGGATGCCGTCGATATCAACCGGGGGAGCGGCGATGAAAGCGACGATGAAACAGGTGGTAGCGGCAAGCAGACAGGGGATCATCAAGACACCGAACCAACCGACATAGATGCGGTTGTTGGTGTCAGTAACCCACTGGCAAAAATTTTGCCAGCTGCTTAAGCGACCGCTACGAACGGCAGTTGCCATGGGAAGAAAATAAGAACGGGATCGATCAAAGATTCCTTAAAAGAAGATCCATGATCAGATTCAAGATTATGAAATAATGCCCATAATTCAAGAAAGCCAAACGGATCTCATCATCTCGACAACATTTTTCATAACAACTTCATGAACTGTTCATGAAGTTTGATTACGCATTGGCGCATCTCTGAACATTCAGCCATTGCCTCGCTTGATCGGCAAAAGAGGGGAGATCCATTCGCTCGCGCTCTGCTGCCTTAGCCACCAGCAACGGGGCCTGGCGCTTGAGATCATCGAGATCAGGCTCGGCAACTCCAACGTTTAGTGCCATCCAATCAGCCATTGATGCTCCTACAACCCGAGTGAGGTAAGCAGCACTGAGACCTTGAAGCAGGCCAGCTGCCAACCAGGTTCCTCCATCAAGCTTGGCCATGCCAAGTAGAGCTTGACCACTCCATTCCACAACTCCCTGGCCAAGGGCTGCAGTTCCCAACTGTCGGGCGACAACCTGCAACACCTCAGAACTCCAGGAGCATCCCCAGATCTGAGCCATTTCTTTCACCATCAAGCCATTCACCACAGCAACAGCAAGAAGATCAACGCTTGGAACAGGTGAGGCGATCACAACACCCGCAACAATCCACTGACTCTTCTTCAGCAGAGAACGAAATTGTTCACGACGCAAATGCTCCAACTCCGCTTGCCATCGCCGATGAAGTGATGACAACAATCTTTGCTTCGTAATCTCACGGGTCCGCCAAGGCTGAGAGAAGTGCCGTCTTACTGGCAGCAATCCCCGCCTTAAATCAGCAGGCTCACCGTTCCACAACAGCAGACGATCGCGCCAAGGAAGGGGCAATTGACACGTCAACGCATCCCGGCGCCCTTCGCTGGATTCCTCGAAGGAGTCCTCGATGAGCAGCCAAGCAGGCCGATCGACAGACAACTGTTCCAGCCGCAACAGATCAGCTGCCCTCAAGGGCAAAGGAAGTCCATAGAGGATCACATCCAGTTGTTCAAGCTCCTTGGGCAAGTTCCAAGCATCAGCAACAACCGGCAAAGGCTTTGCAATACAGAGCTCGAGTGAATTCGCACCCTCCAAAGCGTTCTGGAGCATTGCAGTACTTGGACGAGACGCACCCTCACTGATGACAACTCCCACACTGAGAGGTGCATGCTGAGCTTTCAAATGATCAAGCTCTTGTTCACGTGGAGCTCGCAAATCGTGCAGACCTAAAGCCAGCTCCAACTCACTGAACTGCGCGAGGACGGTCTCACAACGCCTGATCCAGCCCACAAAAGAAGACGGCTCCGAAAAATGGGAAGGCCTACCAGGACGAGACATCCACCAAAAACCAGCCCCAAGCGCCAGGAAACCTGCTCCTCCACCAGGTAGGTGCATAAGGTCTCCCAGCAACCAGCTACCAAAAGCCAGGGTTCCCCCAGCCAGAGCAAGTTTCCCCGCAATGGAAGGAATCAGCTTGCTACTGCTGATTGATGGAGGCGGCGTCAGCACAACAAATCCGCGAATTTGGTTTTCTTAGCTCAACCTTTCTAATCAGAACCAGAGATCGCGCAGATATAAAGGCTGGCAAACCCGAGTTCGACCCCAAAAGCGAGTCCTAAAAGGATCGAATCCTGAGCTGCCGATTAGGCATTAGAGCTCTCTAACCTGCACATCGACGAGGCATTGTTTGCAAGCCCTCCAATCGGGAAGGAGCCAAAAACACTATTGATAGGAAGCGTTCTTCCAGTTCACTCAATCGTTGATCTTGAAGCTTTGGGACTGTGCCCAGCCAACGGGCACGTTCTAAAGAACCCACGAATAAACAAGTAAATGAAAAGACAACGGCCTCTTGGAGGTCGGTGATGCGTCACACTTGCGCCTGATTCCAGGCCTCGGGCCATGACTGATTCCAACAGCGATCCCCGTCGACAGGGCAGACAAGGTGAGGGCGGCGGCGGCTCCCGTGGCGGCCGCAATTCCGGCAACCGAGAAGGGGGCGGCTTCCGCATTCGACTCAGTGAAAACGAAATGCGTGCTGTCAGAGCCCTCCAAGAAGCCTTCAATCTGCGCTCCACAGTTGCAGTGCTGGGCTTTGCCGTCCGTACTCTTGCTCAGATGCTGGAAGACGGCCAACTAACAGAGCTCGTGGCACAGCAGCGAGCCCAAGGCGGTGGTCGCCGTTCCGATGAGGGGCGGGGCGAAGGAAACCGAGGAGATCGGAATCGCGGCCCGCGACCTGATCCATTTGCCCGACCAGCCAAACCCCAGCCCCCCGCCCCGGAGCCAGAGGTTCTTCCAGAACCCGAAGCTTCCAACGAGGCAGAACACTTGCCGAATGAAGAAGCCGGTGAAGTGACTGAGTCTCAACCAAGCGAAGTGAACTCCGAGACAGAGGCCTGATCGATGGAACGGCCGAGGGTTCTATCCGGCGTGCAACCAACCGGTGCTCTTCATTTGGGCAACTGGTTGGGTGCCATTCGCAATTGGGTGGATCTGCAGAACAGTCACGACACGTTTTTTTGTGTTGTTGATCTCCATGCCATTACCGTTCCGCACCAACCTGATCGCTTAGCGGAGGACACCCTCAGCACAGCAGCTCTCTATCTGGCTTGCGGTCTTGATCCAGATCAATCAACCGTGTTTGTGCAAAGCCACGTACGAGCTCACAGCGAGCTTTGCTGGCTTCTGAACTGCGTCACTCCACTGAACTGGTTGGAGCGAATGATTCAGTTCAAGGAAAAAGCGCTCAAGCAAGGCGACAACGTCTCGGTGGGACTGCTTGACTACCCAGTGTTGATGGCTGCCGATATTCTTCTCTACGACGCCGACCTCGTGCCCGTTGGAGAAGACCAGAAGCAACATCTGGAACTTGCACGTGACATCGCTCAGCAACGAATCAATGCTCGCTTCGGGTCAGAGGACGCTCCTCTGCTCCAAGTTCCTAAGCCATTGATCATGAGCGAAGGGGCCAGGGTGATGAGCCTTACCGATGGCCGCAACAAAATGAGCAAAAGCGATCCGAACGACAACAGTCGGGTGACCCTGCTTGATCCGCCTGCCTTGATCACCAAGAAAATCAAACGGGCCAAAACAGACCCTCAAATGGGTCTGGAATTTGGCAATCCTGATCGGCCTGAAACCGACAACCTGCTGGGTCTCTACGCCCTCCTCAGTGGCAAAGGACGAGAGAACGCTGCTGCGGAGTGCGCGGAGATGGGGTGGGGCAGCTTCAAGCCTTTACTGGCAGAAGCCACAGTGAGTGCTCTGAAGCCAATTCAAAGCCGATATCAGGAGCTTATGGATGACAGAGCTGAGCTTGAGAACGTGCTCAAACAAGGCCGCGATCGTGCTGAAAGCGTTGCAACTGCCACTGTGGATCGCGTTCGAAACGCGATGGGCTTTCTTAATACGGCCTAATCAATCAAAAGCTCATTAAAAAGTTTCTTTAATGTTTAAAGCCTGTCAAGACGTCTTGACGCGATCCCCGAGAGATGTCAAGAGAACCCGCTGAAGACGCGTGTCTCGCGAGTCTCGCCAGTGGATTCTCTTAAGTGTTTCTGCTTATGCACAGTCAACACTCACTCGTCAAGGCCGGTACAGGAGTAACGCCAAAAGCCTCATTTCCCGAACAATGTGTGTCCTGAATTACGGAATGTCACCTTTTGTTGAGGCCTCTCACCAAACTGCCTAGTGCCGTTTTACCTGTCTTCCGTCAAGCGAGTGGTGTAGGTGTTGTCAGCCTTGGGTTGTTTTTCACGCTGGGGCATGGTCTTCACGCGGAACGTTCAAATGAAAAGCTTGAGCAAGCATCAACAGTTGCGTTAGCCCTCAAAGGAAGCATCGACTCCGATCAAACCGCCAGTCCCTACGCAATCACTCCAGAACGGCGAGCCTTGCTGAACACCATTCGTTTTGCTGAAGGAACTTGGAAAGATGGTCATGACCTTGGCTACCGCACTCTCTATGGAGGAGGTCAATTTGAAGACCTCTCCAAGCATCCAGAAAAAGTGATTGTTAGGCGTTACACCAGCGCTGCTGCAGGTGCGTACCAATTCTTACCGACCACCTGGCAAGAAGTATCAGCAAATTTAAACCTGCCTAGTTTCTCACCGGAACATCAAGACCAAGCCGCCCTGCATCTGGTCAAGAGGCGGGGAGCTCTCAATGAAGTTGATCAAAAAGGTCTTACAGCAGAGGCCATGAATAGCCTCGCTCCAGAATGGGCATCATTTCCCACCCATGCTGGTCTTAGTGCCTACGGCCAACCCGTTAAAAGTCATGCTGAATTAGCCAGCTTTTACTCCAATAATCTCCAAGAGCTACGCCAGGGCGCTTAATTCGTGTTCCTTACATTTGCCTTAGAGATACGGGCACCCAAAGCCCAGACCTCCATCACAAGCTGATGCCAAGGTGCCATTGCTTCCATCGAAATAGCCATTGCTGAAGGTGTAGCGCTTACCAGCGATCGAGTTGCAACAATTGCTTTGCGCCCTTCGACAAGTTTCGCAGCCATCTCGTTGCGCTCTTCAAAGTCCAAGACCGAATCAGGACATGTTGTTAAGAGCTCCTCGCCACGATTGATCCAATAACTGAAATCATTAAGCAACGAATCGAGCAATGAGCTCATCAGTGCTGCGGCTTCTGCATCCGAGCTTTCCTCGAAAAAGCTGACCTCGTCCATTTGCTAGGCACTTTGACCAATAGGATGACGCGTTCCCGTCAGAGATGAAGGGAACACCCCTTCAGCGTCAAAAGGTCTTAAAGTCCATGCCCGCCGTTACCCTCCCGAACGGAACGATCAAGAGTTTTGACAACCCCGTCAGCATCGCTGATGTAGCGGCATCAATTGGGCCCGGGCTAGCCAAAGCCGCTGTTGCAGGGGTCGTTAATGGTGAATCCCTCGATCTGGCAATGCCGATTGAGACAGACGCTGAGTTGCGCCTCATCACCGGAAAGGATGCCGAAGGCCTCGACATCATCAGGCACTCATTTGCTCACCTTGTGGGCCATGCAGTGAAACAGCTCTATCCAGAAGCTCAGATGGCCATCGGCCCTGTCATCAAAGATGGGTTTTATTACGACATCGCTTATGACACCCCTTTCACTCCGGAGGACCTTCAAGCCATTGAAACCCGGATGAAAGAGCTGATTGAAAAGGATTACGACGTCAATATGCAGGTGGTCAGCCGCAATAAGGCACTTCAAACCTTTGAATCTCGAGAAGAGCCGTACAAACTACAAATTGTTGAGGAAATTCCAGAGGGAGAAACAATCAAGCTTTATCACCATGAGGAATACACGGATATGTGCCGTGGGCCCCATGTACCGAATACGCGTCACCTTCGTCATTTCAAATTGATGAAAGTGTCAGGCGCTTATTGGAGAGGAGATTCGAATAACCAGATGCTTCAGCGTATTTATGGAACAGCATGGGGTTCTGCTTCAGACTTAAAGGCTCACCTCAAACAACTGGAGGAAGCTGAGAAAAGAGATCATCGACGCCTTGGGAAACAACTTTCACTTTTTCATATTCAAGACAATGCACCAGGCATGGTGTTTTGGCATCCAGCTGGATGGACAATCTATCGAAAATTACAACAATACATAAGAGAAAAACTTAAAGTAACTGGCTATCAAGAGATCAGTACTCCACAAATTGTAGATAGAATTCTTTGGGAGAAGTCAGGGCATTGGGATAAATTCAAAGAAGACATGTTTACGACATCTTCCGAAAACAGAGATTACGCGGTCAAGCCGATGAACTGTCCTTGTCACGTTCAAATCTTTAATCAGGGCTTGCGGAGTTATAAAGATTTACCGATCAGACTGTCGGAATTTGGCTCCTGCCATCGAAACGAGCCATCAGGCACATTGCACGGGCTGATGAGAGTCCGAAACTTTGTTCAGGATGATGGGCACATCTTTTGCTCGGAAGATCAGGTCCAATCTGAAGTTTCAAATTTCATCGATCTTGTATTTGAAGTCTATAAAACATTAGGATTCGAGACCATATCAATCAAATTATCCACCCGTCCTGAGAAAAGAGTGGGTAGTGACGAAGTCTGGGATAAATCAGAAAAAGCTCTCCAAGACGCTCTTGAAAAAAAGCAACTTGATTGGGAATTATTTCCTGGAGAAGGTGCATTTTACGGTCCTAAAATTGAATTTTCACTTGAAGATTGCCTTGGAAGAATATGGCAGTGTGGAACAATTCAAGTCGATTTTTCAATGCCAGATCGGCTTGAAGCAAGCTTCATTGGGGAAGATGGTTGTCGTCATACACCAGTAATGCTCCACCGCGCAGTGCTTGGAAGCTTTGAAAGATTCATAGGCATTCTTATTGAAAATTATGCCGGAGAATTTCCCTTCTGGCTTGCTCCTGAACAGATCAGAATTTTACCTGTTAGTGATGATGCTAGAAGCTTCTCAGAGGAAGTTTGCGATCAACTAATTCGCTTAGACATCCGCGCTACGATTGATAAAAGCGGTGAACGCCTAGGCAAGTTAATTCGTAACGGGGAGAAAAGCAAAGTTCCTATCCTTGCTGTTATTGGTGCCAAAGAAGTCGAAAATAAAAGCGTAAACCTACGCAGCCGAAGAGGTGGAGATCTCGGGGAGATTCCTCTCGACACACTCATAAAATCTGCGGTGGATGCTGATCGTCATAGATGGAGTGACATTCATGCAAACGCAGAATGATTACTTCTCTTAAACAATTAACTCACTTACGTACAGCTCCCCACTTATCGGCGAACGAACGTCAAGAACTAACGATAAAACTATGCGTAGAAATGCGTGCCAGTGATTGGTTCACCATTGGGGTGATGGCTGATACAAAGGCTTTAGCCCTTCGCTCATACAGAGCCCTCGAACTGAGCCAGGGCTGGGAAATCCTCCCTCTCGTGGCATCGACTGAAGACATCGGTCCTGTTTACCTAAAAGCAAATCAAAAAACCGGTTCACTTCGCATCAGAACCGAACACGGATTGGGATCAGGAATTCTGATTAGTGGCCACGGGAATGATGAATCGCAGCCCTCCACAATGTGGGGTCCATTTCCCCTTGACTTCTTTTTCTGAATGCACGTTGTTGCCGTTATCAAGAGTTTTCTCCAGGCTGGAACAAGCGTCTCTGAATGTCATTAATGACCACCTCAACTCTTCTTGCCGGAGATATGGGAGGAACCAAAACCCTTCTTGCTCTGTACGGGATAAACGGTGGCAAGCTCACTCAGCTCCATCAGCAACGCTTCATTTCAAGTCAGTGGCCTTCACTGAACCCCATGCTTGAAGCCTTTCTGACCAACAGACCAGGCGAACTCAAGGCACCTCAACATGGTTGTCTGGCAGTCGCAGGTCCTGTACAAAACGGCAGCGCACAAGTTACGAACCTTCCTTGGAAGCTCAAAGAGGAGCAACTGGCAGCCTCTGCTTCATTAAATCAACTAGAGCTCGTTAACGATTTCATAGTTTTAATTTACGGATTGCCGCATTTCGAGGAATCCCAACAGGTGGTTCTGCATGCTGGACTTCAAGATGACGGTCCTCTTGCCATCCTCGGCGCCGGAACTGGCTTAGGGATGGCCCGAGGAGTGCATTCCAAAAATGGACTCATGGCTCTAGCAAGTGAAGGAGGTCATCGGGAATTTGCTCCTCGCACAGATGAAGAGTGGAGACTTGCCTGCTGGCTCAAAGACGATCTGGGGCTGGATCGGTTGTCGATTGAACGTGTCGTAAGCGGAACAGGACTTGGGCACATCGCACGCTGGCTGCTTCAAGACCCCGAAGCAAAGCAACACCCTTTACAACTCGTTGCTGACCAATGGAAAACCGACAAATCCTGTGATTTACCTGCCCAAGTAAGCCTGGCTGCAGACAAGAAAGATCCCTTAATGACTCGAGCGCTTCAAATCTGGCTATCCGCCTACGGTTCGGCAGCTGGTGATCTTGCCGTGCATGAGCTTTGCACTGGAGGTTTATGGATTGGTGGAGGTACTGCTTCAAAACAACTGCCCGGACTTCAGTCAGAGACGTTTTTGAATGCCATGCGGGAAAAGGGTCGCTTTAAACGTCTGATCAGCCAAATAAAAGTCACAGCCGTCGTCGATCCTGAGGCTGGCCTTTTTAGTGCGGCTTGTCGTGCTCGGACTCTGGCTGAGTCGAGTGGGACACTGGCTTAAGTAGAAGGGTTGGGATGGCGCAGCCGCGCATCGGCCAAACAGTGGTAGTAGATGTTCCCGCGACTACCGCAAACATCGGACCAGGATTCGATTGTCTAGGAGCCGCTCTGGATCTCAATAATCGCTTCAACATGCGTCGGATTGAGGGAGATGGGGAGTGTTTTGAACTGATCATCGAAGGCCAGGAGGGATCTCACTTGCGAGGAGGTCCCGACAATCTTGTTTATCGGGCCGCACAGCGAGTCTGGAAAGCAGCTGGCCAAGAACCCATAGCGCTTGAAGCTCGAGTGCGGTTAGCCGTTCCACCGGCTAGGGGGTTGGGCAGCAGCGCCACCGCAATAGTGGCCGGACTCGTCGGTGCCAATGCCCTCGTGGGAGAACCGTTGAGTCGAGAAAAGTTGCTTGAGCTAGCCATCGATATTGAAGGGCACCCAGACAATGTGGTTCCTTCACTGCTGGGAGGGCTTTGCATGACAGCGAAGGCTGCTTCTCAACGCTGGCGAGTAGTGCGTTGTGAATGGATGCAAAGCATCAAAGCAGTAGTGGCAATTCCCACAATTCGTCTCAGCACCAGCGAAGCCAGGAGGGCCATGCCTAAATCAGTCCCCATTGGTGACGCCGTTGTCAACCTTGGTGCGCTCACACTTTTGCTGCAGGGCCTACGCACAGGAAACGGAGATCTGATTTCAGACGGCATGCACGATCGCCTGCATGAGCCCTATCGATGGAGATTGATCAAAGGTGGGCAGGAAGTTAAAGAGGCAGCTCTTGCTGCTGGAGCCTGGGGATGTGCCATCAGCGGCGCTGGTCCAAGCATTTTGGCTCTTTGCGCTGAGGAGAATGGGCAGGCAGTGAGCAGTGCCATGGTGAGGGCCTGGGAGGCCGCTGGGGTCGCTAGCCGAGCTCCACTGCTTAACCTTCAGACCGCTGGGAGCCATTGGCACCCCAAGGATGCTGAGTAGAACTACTCAGCAAGCCCCCAGGGGCTGATAAGTTCAATCACAATCTTGCAATTGCCATGGACGCCAATTTGCCGCTGACGGCTGCGTCTCAGGCAGCGTTTCCCTGGCTCTCTCTCATCGTTTTGCTCCCGGCTGCGATGGCTCTATTGATGCCATTGCTTCCTGGAGATGAATCGGATCAATCCCCTCTGCCGCGAAATTTGGCGATCGGCGTACTTCTCGTTGATCTTGTGCTGATGCTCTTGGCCTTCAGCCAGCATTTCGACCCAAGTGACAGCAGTCTTCAACTGGTTGAACGGGTGAGCTGGCTTCCATCAATTGGTTTGGAGTGGTCCTTAGGTGCAGATGGACTATCAGCGCCACTTGTTGTTCTTAGTGGACTTGTCACGCTTCTCTCTGTCGCAGCAAGTTGGAATGTCAAACATAAAACCAAGCTTTACTTCGGTCTTCTGCTTGTTCAGGCTTCAGCTCAGGGACTTGTGTTTCTCTCGCAGGATTTTCTGCTCTTCTTCCTCGCTTGGGAGCTAGAACTTGTTCCCGTTTACCTCCTGATTGCGATCTGGGGAGGAAGCAACCGCCAATACGCAGCTACAAAATTCATTCTTTACACCGCTGTCGCTTCCCTCCTGATTTTGATCAGCGGACTCGCCTTGGCGCTCTCCGGTGACTCCTTCACTCTCAACCTGACTGAGTTAGCGGCGCGATCTCCGGGTGGCAGCTTTGGATTGCTTTGTTATCTCGGGTTCTTGATCGGATTTGGGGTGAAGCTACCGATGTTTCCTCTCCATACATGGCTTCCAGATGCCCATGGAGAAGCCAATGCTCCGGTTTCCATGTTGCTGGCTGGAGTGCTGTTGAAAATGGGCGGCTATGCCTTGCTCCGCTTCAACGTTCAAATGCTTCCTGATGCCCATCTGGTCCTGGCACCAGCACTCATCGTTCTTGGCATCGTCAACATCATTTACGGAGCTCTCAATGCGTTTGCTCAAGACAATGTCAAAAGAAGGATTGCCTGCAGTTCCGTCAGCCATATGGGTTTCGTATTGCTTGGCATCGGTGCCGTTGACGCTCTCAGCCTGAGTGGCGCCATGCTGCAGATGATCAGCCACGGACTGATTGCGGCAGCAATGTTCTTCGCGACGGGATGCTTTTACGAACGCACCAAAACACTTTCCATCCCCAACATGGGTGGGCTTGCAAAAGTGTTGCCAATCACCTTTGCATTCTTCCTTGCTAGCTCACTTGCATCCCTTGCCTTGCCAGGTATGAGCGGATTCATCAGTGAAATCACCATCTTTCTTGGTGTGACCAGTCAGGAAAACTTCACTACTTTGTTTCGCGTCACCACCGTTGTCATTGCTGCAATTGGCCTTGTACTAACCCCGATTTATCTTCTCTCGATGTGCAGACGAGTGTTCTTTGGCCCAAGAATTCCAGCACTTGCCTTCATCGACGACATGCGACCGCGTGAACTTTTCATAGGTCTCACCTTGATGGTTCCGACCTTGGTCATTGGAATTTGGCCTCGTATTGCCATGGATTTCTACGAAGCGGCTACAGATGCCCTCGCCAGCGATCTCGGCACTCATAGCCTGGTGGCACTCACAACCCTGCTGCCAGCGGGCTGACATCGATGACCACCCCTGAACTGTTGCGCGGTCACGGACTTCCGCGCTTCGAGGCCATCGATGCTTCTCAGGTCAAATTACACATCCCTGAGCTCATCAACGAATTGGGAGAACAGCTCACCGAACTGGAATCCATACTTGAGAAGCGCCTCCTAGAAAAAACTCCTCTCAGTTGGGAAGAGGTCATGACGCCACTGCATCTTCTCGGTGAGCGATTGCGCTGGAGTTGGGGAGTGGTGAGCCATCTCAACGCCGTTTGCAACAGCGCCGAACTAAGGGAAGCTCATTCCGCACAGCAACCTGACGTGGTGCGCTTCAGCAATCGTGCTGGCCAAAGCCGGGTGATCCACAAGGCACTTAAAAGCCTTCAGCTCAATCCAAGTCATCCCCTTGATTCAACTCAGGTCAGGATCCTTGAGGCTGAGCTGCTATCCATGAGCCACAGGGGAGTGGGGTTAAGCGGTGCTGCCCAAGAGTCGTTCAACAAAGCCAGCGAGCAACTGGCATCTCTTTCCACTCAATTCAGCAACCACGTGCTCGACGCCACCCAAAGCTGGAGCCTGCTGGTAACTGAAGCAGAACAGCTGAAAGGCATTCCTGAACGAGCACTTCAGTCATTAGCGGCCGCCGCAAAGGATGCAGGAGACCATGGTGAAGATGGAGAAGAACCGACTGCCTCTGACGGACCTTGGCGTCTTGGTCTTGATATGCCGCGTTATTTACCGGTCTTGACCCATGCAGATGACAGAGGGCTGCGGGAAAAGATCTACAGAGCTCAGGTCAGTAGAGCCAGTTCAGGAGAACTTGATAACACTCCTTTAATCGAGGAGATTCTCAACTTGCGTGGTCATCAGGCTGCCCATCTTGGTTATGGGAGCTGGGCCGATCTGAGCCTGGCCTCAAAAATGGCTGATAGCGTTGACGCGGTTGAACAACTTCTCGAAGAACTCCGCGCTGCTGCCATGCCCATCGCGGAAAGAGAACTTGATGAATTAAGAGATTGCGCCCGCAGTCATGGTTTGTCAGATGCTGATCATTTCGCCCCGTGGGACGTGAGCTATTGGGCGGAAAAATTACGGCAGCAGCGATTCGACCTCAACCAAGAAGCCTTGCGTCCTTGGTTTCCTCTCCCTCAGGTATTGGATGGCCTGTTCCATCTTTGCGAACGCCTGTTCTCCATCCAAATTAAAGCCGCTGACGGTGAAGCACCGGTCTGGCATCAGGACGTGCGCTTTTTCCGGGTCAGCGACCAACATGGTCAGCCACTCGCGGCGTTTTATCTCGATCCTTTCAGCCGACCAGCCAGCAAACGAGGTGGGGCTTGGATGGATGAGTGCTTGAACCGTTCGCGCGGCCCAAATGGTGAATTAACACTTCCTGTGGCCTACCTGATTTGCAATCAGACCCCTCCAACCGGAGACATTCCGAGCCTGATGAGTTTTGAAGAGGTTGAAACCTTATTCCATGAATTTGGACATGGACTTCAACACATGCTCACCACTGTTGAACATCCTCAAGCAGCAGGCATCAATAATGTCGAATGGGATGCCGTTGAACTGCCCAGTCAGTTCATGGAGAACTGGTGTCTCGACCGACAAACTCTGATGGGAATGGCTCTCCACTGGCAGACCGGTGAACCATTGCCTGAAGAAGATTTCCAGAAACTTCGCAACAGTCGCACGTTCATGCAGGGATGCGCCACGCTCCGACAGGTCCATTTCGCCTTGACAGATTTACGACTCCATAGCTCCTGGAGTTCGGAGCTCGGAGAAAGCCCTGATGTTTTCAGACGGAATATCGCTAAGACAACAACCGTGTTGCCACCCATTCCTGAAGACCAATTCCTTTGCGCCTTTGGCCACATTTTTGCTGGTGGCTATTCGGCCGGTTATTACTCCTACAAATGGGCAGAGGTGCTTAGCGCCGATGCTTTCGCCGCTTTCGAGGAAGTAGGGCTTGACCAGGAAGAAGTGGTACAAGCCACCGGCGAGCGCTTCCGAAATACGGTTCTCGGCCTTGGTGGAAGCAAGCGGCCTGCAGATATCTACAAATCTTTTAGGGGTAGAACTGCCAGCACAGAAGCGTTAATTCGCCATTCCGGACTCGCAGCATCTAGCCGTTGACCTTCCGGATATGGACCATAACCTGCTTGCTCTGAGTTCCAACTGGGGCAATCCTGAATCGAATGGAGCATCACCTGTTTCTCTTATTTCATTAGAAGAGGCATTGGAGAGAAGCAGCTTGAGACGAGGCATCAGTCGGAAAGACTTTCTCGCTGAGCTTCTCAAAGACGTTCATCATCAACGGCTACTCCCTCTTCTCGCGATGCTCCCGCGCGGCTGGAGACAATCTCCTGCTGAACTGCCTGAACGATTGAGAGGCCTAGCGAGCATGATCGGAGACGGATTGATGAGTCCCCTTCTGCTGGCGGCGTTCGCCGACGACTTGCAACACCTGCTGCCTTCTCGACAAGGTTCATCATCCTCAGCATTGGATCTCTGGTGCCAGCGCTTCTACAAGGATTCCTACAGCAACCAATGTCCACTCCCCAATGGACTGGACGCGATGATGAGCCAAGCGTTTGCATTGACCCGGCAAACAGAAAACAAACAAAGTGAAGCGGGTACTGGTTCAGCTTTAGGTCGGCTTACATCCTTTGCTGGCGAAATCGTCTTAAGCAATCACGGATTGTCCTACCTGCAGTCAGCAGAAGCTCGACGCAGAAATCAACAAATGGCGCAGGTATTCAACGTTCTAGGTAGCAATCTCTTTTTGGCCAAGAGCTTCGATACTCAGCCCTATCGTTTCGAAGGTCAGTCCAGCGGCAAGGATTTGATCAACTGCCTCAAAGCCAAAGGGTGGAAATGTCTAGCAAGAATCCGAACGAGCGTAGCCAGCTTCGGACTTGGAGCAAGCACACCAACAGCGGGGACAAGCCGATGGAGTCAAATTCCTCTTGCAGTTCCGTACCGAACTGGCTTGCAAGATCTGAGACAAAAAGAATTCAAAGCCTTACTTCCCCATGCCTGCCTGGAAATGGAATTGCAACCTCCTGTTGGTGAATCCGTTCTGCTGCAGTACTACCAAGGGACAGAAGGTCTTAATGGATGGGCCGCGATGAATGACTTGGATCGCCCCTGGCAGAACGGACGTTCCAACGGCACAGTCAAATATTCCCAAACGGCCTTTTGCGATCAACAACTCGCGGATGCTCTTGATCTATGCGAACTCATGGGCGCCATTCACAACAGTGAAGCCAGCATGGAGAACCTTCAAATGGGCGGATATGGCGCGATCGGTTTCTGCATCGACTCCACCGCGTTGCTTGAGCAAGCGGTGACCGGGAGCACAACACTGTTTCCACTCACACTTGGAGACTTGTGGCGAGAACGACTGAACGGCAAGCTGGATGAATTACTAGAACACAATTTGCGTCCCAATGATGATGCCGTTGATCGTTACAAGTTGGCGCTAGAAGTCATGCCCCAAGACCTCTTTCACAATTCAGGCGACCGAAATGATGCAAAGAAACGGTTATTAGCAAGCCAACCAACCCACAGTCCTTTTTTACTAATCCAAGATCTTAATCAGGAAGTGAGCTAACCAAACTACGTTCAAGTTCAAGGCAAATCTCTGCAACAACTTTTTGGCGAAAGGCCTCACTAAACGGGCCAGATGAACCGTTATGACTCATGCCCTCGATTTGATATCGATGCAAAGAGTGTGATCGTTGCCAACGATTCCAATTCGTAAGTGGCAAAAGACTCAAGCGACCTGGATATGCGAGACGACCAAAAGCGGCAACAGGATCTTTGCTGCCAACCACCATTGCAACATCCTTGATACTTTCGAGAGCTGCATTACCGCTAAAAACTCCACAAACAGTGATCACTTGAACAGGGCTACAGCAAAGTTTCTGCAAAATTGAAGCAGTACCAATAGCCATTTCTGCCCCGCCACTATAACCAACTAAGATCACACGAGATGCACGAGAAGGATGAAAATGTAACTGCTCTAAACGACGCGCAATCTTTAAAGCTAGTTCATAATTCATAACAGGTCCATAACGACGATCCGACGAAATACCCACCTTAATTACATTATTAGCCTGGACACAAAACGAACAGAGAAATCGCACAAAACCATTTGGATGATGCTCTTGAAGAGAAAACAACCATTGCCAGAACCATCGAGAATAAGAGGCTGCACGGAGACCAACATTCGTAATGGTATAGGCCTCAATTCCTTTTACCAAAAGGGCATCATTTGCAATTTCAGACTCCAAACAATTCAAAAATCCTTGAACCCTTGGTGGATGATTCTCCTCACTCTGATGAATACCGTCGAGATAAACTAAAAAATGACGATGAGTTGACTGCTTATGCTCATTATCAACAAACAAACCAGTAGCATCTGGAAAGCTTTGCATCCATCCTTCCCAGAACACGAAATCAACCATCACCGAATACACACCAACCAACGCAAGCACAACAACCAGCACTCCTCCTGACCAGGCAAGAAGTTCTAAGAGTGATCCTGATTGAAGAAGAGAAGCTGCATCGCGTCGAACCACACTGAAACCGATCAGCAACACGATTCCCAGCAGGACTAATACACCAATCAAGACACGCGCACCAAGGCGAATGCCGTGCCTGTGAGACTGAACGACGGCATTACTTCTTGTCATCGCTGTATTTGAAGAGCCACTTCTTTCGCTAAAGTGTCATAACTAGAGCGCCAACGCTGAGAAAACAATGCTCCTACAAGCAGAAGAGCAACTACATAACCAGGAAGACAAATAACAAAGGCATGAAGAAGAGGAATTCCATACATGGCATTCACTAATACCATCATATTGAGATGGATCGAGGCCAGAAGTGCAACGGCAATTAAATCACTGACATAAGGAGCTGCAACCAGAACATAAAAAAGGCCGGGCCAAAGTGCCACAGCCATCCGGTTGCCAAAAGTAATCGGTTGCAAAGGGACCCCTTCTAACAATGCCAGCATCAAACAGTGACTAATAAGGCAAAGCAAAAGAGCCAAGCTGAGCACTAGAGCATCCATCACCATATGGAGAAAGATTTGTCTCGGTGTCAGTCGATTGGCCAGCAGAGAGAACAGATGAGAAGCTGACATTGAAAAGCCAACTGCGATTAGAAGCCCTACTCCCGTGTCAAGAGCCAGAAGAACCTGACCCATCGAAACCAACCTCTCAGAGAGTTGCTGAATCATCAACTCAAGTGCGCTGAATCTGAGGACGATTCACAATCCAAACAACCATGATTGAAAGAACCGCACAGTAAAAACACCAAACAGAATTAAAAGTGGCGCTATAGGTCACCCAGGTAAGAAATATTGAGACAAAGATCAATACTCCAAATAATTTCACAGCTCGATCACTGACAGCCACCAATGGCAGAACAATGAAACCCCAATAGACAAGCTCGCCAACCGGCTCAGTATTTACGAAGTTATGGAAGATACTTTTAAGGTTTGAAACGTCATACATTAATCGACCGTTACTGAATACGGAGGGCTGAAGTGCTGGGGGGTTGAGCAACAACGGAACATAGAAAAAGACACCTAAAACTGTTGCAACGATTGCCACCCATTTCAAACGTCTTTGTAGCCCAGTGGAGTCTGTCGTTCGACTGATAGACCAGGCACTCCATGGAATCCAGATCATCCAAAAACAATAAGCAAAAAATAGAAATCCCAGCCCGGCCATAGACGTTAAAGGTTCGATTTTTCCTCCAACGATTCCAGTCCACTCCAACCCTTCAACAAACTGCTGAACGCCAAAAAAGAAAGGCACAAGTGCTAAAGGTTTGTACCCAGGTCTTTCAGCCTTGGATGCGAGATGATGGGAATACAGCCCTAATGGCATTAAGACCGCAGATGCAGTGAAACTCGCAGAAGCCGAGAAGCACATGAGCTCTAATCAAAATCTACTAACGACCAAGCATGACCACTCATACCAATGTTGTCAGTCAATCAATAAGAAGTGATTCAGTTAAAAGATCGAGCGACCTTGGTTGTGACATCAATTGCTGATGAGTGAAGACAGGAACCTCCTGAACCCTCCCGATCGGAAGCACCGCTTGCCACCCAGGAAACACCATCAAATCCCAACGGCAGAAGAAGCTGATGCAATCCACCTGCTGCAACTTGGCACTATCCCGATTTAACAAGTTCAGCAATGGACTCCCACGCTTCATATCTGCCAAACCAGCAAACAACCATGAGGGAATGCACTGTGCTGTAAGTGTTCCCCTTTGAGGGCTCCCAACACTCAAAAAGCGATGAGTTCGTTTGGCTCCACCCAACTCCTGGAGCCAAATCCGAGCAATGACTCCACCCATTGAAAATCCGAGTAAGTCAAGAGGTGTCTCCGCCCCCCAATGGTCTTGGATCAGCTCATCCAGCTGCTCTGCAAGCACGCGCAGAGGAGTCGCACCGAATCGATGGGGCAGATGAGGTGACAGCACAGGTCGAGGGTGACTTTCCAGACGACGCTCTAGGCGAGAGAACAATCGAGGCGTATCGAGAAGACCATGAACCAAAACAAGGGGCCTTTGGGCATCCGTTAATTCCATCAAATGCTTGGAAGAGTTGGCCAGCGGCGCCATCGCTCGATCGCAACCGAACCTGTAAATCCAGGAATGGGTGGATCGCATTTCTGCAAGGTCAGATGAATTGGCAGCGGACCGTATAAACGCTCCAGCACCTCGAAGACCTCCTCGCTGAAGCGCTCAATGGTGTGGCAACAAAACGTTCGAACCAAGTTCTGAAGCGCCCTGACAGCCACGCTGTAATCAGCCGTGGTTGTGAGTTCATCAGTCTTAGCCGATCCACTGAGATCTATTCCCAAAGTGATGTCGAGTCGAAACCATTGGCCATCTTTCCGTTCATGGTCAAGAACACCAACATGAGCAAAGAGGCGCAAATCTTGGATATGAATCAAATCAAGAGGAGTCACGTTTCTCTTAGAGGAATTTCGCGATGGCTGAACTGATCACGCCCCTCAGCAAAGTCTGCAGCGATGTGGCCATCACCGCGCAATCGATACCGGTAAGTCACCAAACCCTCCAAACCCACGGGTCCGCGCGGCGGCAAAGTCTGAGTACTGATGCCAACTTCTGCTCCAAACCCATAACGAAAACCATCGGCAAAACGGGTAGAGCAGTTGTGATAGACACCAGAGCTGTCCACTGCACGCAAAAAATATTCAGCGGTATCTTGATTTGTGGTAGCAATCGCCTCGGTATGACGAGAGCCGAAGCGCCGAATGTGTTCAAGAGCTTCACTTAGATCGTTCACCACTCGCACTGCAAGCAAGAGATCTAGGTACTCCTGACTCCAATCATCAGCAGTGGCGACCTCCTTAACCCCCAAGGATCTACTGACAGCATCGCCGCGCAACATGACACCAGCTTCTTCAAATGCAGGAAGGGCAATTTGAAGAAAAGTCGGTGCAATTTCCCCATGTACCAAAAGGGTTTCTATGGCATTGCAAGCTGCTGGGTACTGAGTCTTACTGTCGATTGCAATGCGCAAAGCCTGCAAACAATCCACCTCTTTATCGACATACAGATGACAGACACCATCTGCATGACCAAGAACAGGAATTCGGGTGTTGTCCTGAATGAAACGCACAAGCTCGTTACTACCGCGGGGAATAATCAGGTCTACGAGGCCATCAAGGCGCAGAAGAGCCAAGCTCTCCTCCCGAGTCGTCAACAAATCCAACGCATCCGCTGAAACAGAGGTGCAAGCCAATCCCTCCTTCAGTGACTGCATCACAGCGTGGTTCGTGCGTTTGGCCTCGCTGCCACCCTTGAGAATTGCACCATTGCCTGAACGAATCGCAAGCGAAGCGATTTGGATGACAGCGTCAGGCCTGGCCTCAAAAATCACCCCCAAAACCCCGAGTGGAACGGTCACACGCTCCAATACCAACCCGTCGGCAAGCTCGCGATGCAACTGTCTCACCCCAAGAGGGTCATCCAATGCAGACAACTGACGCACACCACTGATAGCCCCAGCCAGTTTCTGCACATCTAATTTCAAGCGAGCCACCAAAGCTGGTGCCAAACCATCGGCGGAGGCCTGAGCAAGATCTTGTCTATTGGCATCAACGATGCGATCGGCATGAGTCTCAAGCGACAGTGCCATCGCAGACAGCGCCTGTTGACGCTCTTGATTCGAACTCTGTCCCAACCCGGTAGCAGCACTCCGAACAGCTGTTGCAAGATGCAAAAGATCAGCTGATGGCTCGGGTACAACCTGGCTGGTCATCGTTGCGCGTTTGTTCTGTGATTCATCATCTCGTTTCACGTCACATCAATCGCTCGATGGCTAAGCGAGCAGCTCCGAGTCGACCTGCGCCGTTTCCTAGAGCACAGGGCTCAATCCTCAAGCCCTCTCGACTCGCAGCCTGAACACGTTGTTCAACTTCTTGGCATAACGAGGGGAGGAAATGGGCTGCAGCTCCAGCAATTCCACCACCAACAAGCACCAACTCTGGCGTAAACAAATAAACCAGAGAGCTGATACCCACACCAATAGTTCGCCCATATTGAGACCAAACCGCTTGGGCTGCTGAATCTCCGCTGGATGCCAATGTTGCCAATTCCGCTGGATCTCCATCCCATAGCCTCCGCAACGCTGAAATGCTTGCGAATTGCTCAAGGCTGCCGCGATTGCCGCTATTGCATGCAGGCCCCTCGGGGTCAAAACTGATCAGGCCCGGTTCGGCCGCGGCCCCGTTGTGCCCTGTAAATAGATGTCCAGAGAGCATCACTCCACCACCAACCCCTGTTCCCAGAGTGAGCAAAACCACATCACGACACCCCTGAGCGGCACCTTTCCACGCCTCGCCTACGAGAGCGCAGTTGCCATCATTGGCAAGAGTGACTTTCCGCTGCAAACGTGTCTCCAGCCAATCAGCAAGGGGCACCTCCTCCCATCCAGGCAAATTGATGCAAATCCTGGCAACACGAGCTTTCACATCCATGGGACCGGGAAGACCGACACCAACCAATGAGGCGCGGCGTTCGGGATCAAGGGCCTCAATCGCCTCAACTAATGCGATACAAATCGCTCCTGGCATGGCCGGTTGAGGCGTCGCCACCTGCCGTTCAGCTAGAAGAGTGCCATCCGCTGAAAATCGCCCCAGCTTGATAGCAGTTCCCCCCAAATCAACCCCAATCACTTCAGAGGAACTCATCGCTTAAAACCGGAAGAAAAGCTGCAGCTGACTTTGCCAAGTGCCTTGAGAATCGACTGCTCCTGAAATACTTAGATTGGGGTCTATTTGATAGCTAATACTGCCCTGAGGGGAGATATCAGTACGATTGGGAGCTGACAAAATAGATAAATTAACCCGATCCGATACATCAACGCCCAGTTCAGTCACGATCGCCAATTGTTGCGGGACACGACCGGATACTCGTTCACCTTTGTTGTTCACGACAGGATTAACATAAGTTGGATATAAGGCAAATTGAAGCCTCTGGCTGAAGGCATCGGTAAACGTTCCAAGTATCGGAGAAAGCAAGGATTGGCCAAGCACCGCCGCAAGTGCAGTACCAGCTCCCGCACCTGTCAATCCAGATAACGAGTTGCCCCCAATCAAACCGAGCAATTGTGCCTGTGACATTGCGGGCTTGCTACTCAGCTTGATGCTGTCAGCAAGACGATTTGCTGGACCTTCGGCCTCAAGCAGTACTTTCACCAAACGCAATTGCCCCCCAGCACCAAGAGCGCCTGTGCCATTGGCATCAAACACAGATGTTGAAGACGTATTACTTCCAATTCCAACATTAATACTATCTGAAACCCTGGTTTCCATAGCAACATCAACATATGGGATTAGGCCTAAAGAAGGTGTGAAAACTGCTACATTCGGAGCCTTACGATCTAAGTTAAAGGTGCTAGTAAACATCCATACACGACCTGTAAGAAGCTGAATCACACCTCTTAATTTTATATTTTGATCCAGAGAACCATTAAGAGAGATCGATCCAGCTGTGGTGAAATTGGCTATATCAGGTAAATTGGCAACAGGTTGCACTTGAACTTTCAAATCAGGTCCAAGCTGCAAACGAAAGTCATTGAATCCAATAAACGGTAAATTTGGAATAGATGACTTAATGGTTCGGCTTGGATCCGTCTCTATCTCCGGACCGAGCAGAACAAGAGGTTTTTGAAAGTTCCAATTTTCTTCGAGCAAGGCATTCGTTGTAACCAAAGGTTCAGTGCCTTTACCTTTCACTGCCGAGACGTTTTCCCCCGAACTCTTCGCCGATTTCGAGAACAAAGCCCTTGTGGGATTGATCGAGCCGTTACTCAGCTGAAGATTCCCTTTGATCTCAGGGCGGACAAGTGCTCCTGTCACGCGCATATCGGCAGCCATCGCCAAATCAGCAATAGGCAACTTGATCCTTGCCTTCTCAACGCTGATTTTCAATGGGGTCTTTTCAGACATTGGCTTGAGTAACGGCAAACCACCGCTGGCTTCAAGAATTCCAGAGGAGCCGATTCGCCCATTGAGTTCCAAAACCTCCAGCCGATCGAAATCAAAGACAACTGAGCTTTTGACCTTGCGAATCCTCTGGTCCTGTATCGCAAATTCCCCGTCATTCATCACGATGAAACCATTGGCCTCAGGTGCCGAAAGACTGCCGCCAATCAAAAGCCTCAGGTCGGTACTCCCCTCGTTCCACTCAACCGAATCTCCAGAGAATCCGGCCAGAAAACGAAGTCCATCTCCATGACTCTCGACCCTGACATCCAGTGGACGATCGGGGGTCATGGGGACCTGTCCGATCACCGTCAGAGGTTCCTCAGCCCCTTCAGCCCTCAAGGCCAAATCGAGCTGCAAGGTCTCGTCTGCAAAGAGCACCTGGCCACGATCAAGAACGATCGGCTTCTGGCCAACACGTGCCCCCTCTAGCACAAGGTCCGTTGTCAGTTTCGAGAGGCCATTATTCAAGCGATAGCTGCCCTTGAGCCCCAGAGCCCCCTGCAAAGCCGAAGGCACTGGTGCCACCAGTGCGAGGAGACTGAACGGCAGATGTGCCAATGAAAAGCTCCCTTCACCGGACTGAAGGGGGCCCTTGATCTCGGCGATAAAAGGTTTGATCTGGAGGGCGATGTCTTCATCCTGACCTTCAATCCACAGATGACCACGTGCTGTGAGCTCCACATCCAGACGGTTCAAGCTTGGTCCTTGCAGATCGAGTACAGCATCAACTTGACCTCGAAGATCCTCAGGATGAAAGGATTCCGCCTCTCGTTTATTTCGGCGAGCATCCCTAATGGCCCATTGGGCATCTCGAAGCGCACGCAGCTGCCCATCGAGGGAACCACCAAAAGTATTGACTAAGAAGGAACCGAGATCAGTTGCATCTCCTTGGGGGGCAGAAAGAGGCTGGGCAAGTTGCTGAACACTCAGAGCACTGTTAGTCAGCCAACGTGCACTTAGCCCTCGGGCCTGCAGCTCTCCATCGAGCTCAGCATTGAGACGACCATCCGCTTGAAAAGTGATCTGTCCGGTATCAGGAGGCAACATTTCGCCACTGATTTCATAACGGTCATTTTTGTAATTAGCTGCCATCAAAATCTGGCGGAGCTGGATTCCCATCAATCCGGGCTGAGCAAGCTTCAAATCGGCCGTCATCATCCAAGGCTGCAATCCAAAGTCACCGGAACCACTTAGCTGGCCGTAAACCCCCTCCCATCGTTGTTTGGGAGGTAGAACCAACTCCAAACCATCCACGCTCAGGTCTTTTGCTGTCCAGCTGTAAAGAGCTGGGGTACCGCTGATCTGAAGCTCACCCTTCCTGCGTTTGAGGCGAACGGTTTGCGGCAACCAACTCGCCCCAAGCTGGGCATCAAACGAACCAGAAATCACAGCACCAACTGATGCCATACGAAGCTGCCCACCTCCACCAGGCCGCCCCTCAAAACGTCCTTTCCAGCTTTCGGCAAGACGAATGGCACCCGCCCGAGGATTGTTGACTTCAAGCTGAAGATCAGGCTGAAGAGCCTGAAGAGGGCCGCTGACCTGTCCTTGCGCTGCGATCGTGCCATCCATCACTGTCCCAAGAAGAGAGCCGATCCTGCTGAGCGGATACGCCTCAAGGCTCACGTTGGATTGCAACGCACCAAAACGGACTCCCCCCTTGCCTACTTGAAGAGGCAAGACAGCATCAGCATTGAGATGAGCACTGCTGAAACGCTTCAGATTCAACAATCCCTGATCCGCGGACCAATCGGCCTGAAGCGACCAGTCCTCAAGCAAAGGATTGTTCAACTGGCTCAAGACCAACTGAAGTCGAGGAGACAGACTCGGACCCGACACCCGTAAATCCCCCATGAGCGGATCTTTTGTCCCCAACACCTCTGGGATAAGAGGCAATCCCTTCCATGCTTGACCAACCAATTGCAGCTGCCGTGTCCTGACGTCCAGCCGAGGAAACAAAGCGCCTTCCGCCTTGATTTCCACTCCAGGAGCTTGGATAGAAAGTCTGTCGAGATTGGCCTTCCATTTTTTTGGACGACGACCATCCCCCTGCACTTGAAGATCAATTGCTACAGGTTGATCCAGAAGAGTGGACGAGTTGAACCGCCATGCTCCTGAAAGGGTGAGACGAGGCTGAGACCAGCCACCACCAAGATTGAGAGCGAGCTGACTGTCATCGCCCGTTTGCTGCAGTATTGCGGCCAAATCAAAGCTTTCATTCAGCTGCAATCGACCGCCAAGACTGGCTTGATAGGGTCCATAGCGCCACTGACTGCGTGGAATAGACAAGCGATTTCCCTTACAGAGAGCACGCAACTGGCGAGACTCAATTGAATGCTCCAGCGGCTTTCCGCTTACCTTCACGCCCACAAGGGATAAAGCCCCAGCACAGCTTGCTCGGCCTTGATTGAAAGCAAACGTCAGATCGCCGCCCAACTGGCCTTTCATCTGAATGGGCTGCGACGTTGGAAGCAACCCCTGCAATCGGTCCAGACGAACCCTCTCCAACCGAGTACTAATTCTGAATTCAGGACGATCCCAGCGAACACGCCCTTTCAAGTTCACCGTGCCTCGATCGGGCAGACGGAGCTGAAAGGCTCCATCTGCCCACTTTTCATTGAGACGAAGTCGCGTGATTCCCGCCAGGGAAAGTTGAAGGTCTGCGGGCTCCACCCGAATCTTGGCCGGATCAACAAGGCGAACACGAAGATCAACTCGCTGCAGAAACTCTCCGTCCGATCTTGGGCCTGGCACCCAAAACTGACCCTGTTGATTGCGACGAAGGTCGACGTTTGTCCCCGTCACACGAGCAACTAAAACAAGCCTTAATTGGCGAATACTCGAGAAAGGATCAATCCCCAGGGTCAGTTTTCGCAACCGAACCGTCGAGGCATCCTTCGTTCCCGGAAGAATGCTGATAGGTCCAATCCCTAGGCCATGAGGGCCAAGTCCGCGATATTGACCGATCTGAATTGGATGCCCCAGAGGAACAGCCAACTGCTTTTCAAGGGATGGACGCAGCCGATCCACAACACCTGCAATTAAACGATCAGCACTGAACCAAACGGCGGCAGTGGCCACAATTGTGAATCCAAGTCCAGAGATCACAACTCTTGGAGCCATCGCGCTTGTGCTTCTGCTCCGCATTGATGACCGTCATCCCACCCAAGGTCGACGCAATATAGAGAGGAGATTTGTCCCTAACCAGCCCATGCCCCTTCCTGAGTTGCTGGAAATGTCCAGCAAATGGCTCGCCTGGAGTGGCCTTGGCCTTTCTGTGCTCACACTGGTGGCCTTCATAACGCAGTGGGGCGTGCGTTTTCGTCTCGTTGGCGTCAGTAGTTTTACGTTTTTATTAGCGGTGAGCTGTTGGGCTTTTTCAATCAGTTACACGCCACCAATTCGCATCGATGGAGCTCAGCAAGTGCCGATTGTTTTTGACAATGGCACCAACCTTGTAGTCGCCCAGGCTGCAGAAGGATTCCAGTCGGAAGCCATTAATCCCACTCTGAACCAAATAGCAGCCAACTTGCGTCCCGGAGGACGCAACCTTGAAGTGCGAGTTCGGCTGAGGCAGATTCAGCCCGTCAACGAGGGCACATCCAGACCGGTTGTACTTGGGGAAGTTACTAGAAACTTTGATCAGGAATGAACTCAGACGCTCCTCTCAACGCGTTGCCTCAGGGTTTTAGGGATGAGCAGCGAGACCTTCAGAAAGCAGGAATTACCAATTGGGGACAGTTACGAGATCTCAATGATCAGAAACTGAGCCGTCTCGTAGCAACAGGTCGATCTACAGCTCGCAATCTCAAACGCCTTCGCGGGATTGCTGAACTCGTTTGCTGTTTAAGACTTGCCCCTGCGGATGCGGCCCTGCTCATGCACGCAGGTTTTGCAACTGTCTCTGCCATCGCCACCTCGTCCCCAAATGAAATCGTGAACCGAACTGGACGCCTCGAACGCCAGCTGGGGAGTGGCAGAGCGCCGGTCGTAGATCTTGCCATTGCCAAACATTGGATCTTGAGTGCGAAAGCCAGGCAAACCACGAACTGACCGCCCAAAGAGGCAAGCCCTAGTACGGCCGTTTGAAATGGAATGAGTTAGTTAGGGAGGAATCATGCTTCCCCTCCATCAGATTCACATCAAGATCTCTTCACTCAGGCATTTCGCTATTAGATGCCTTCCCTTCTCCATATTGCTCTCCACTTCAGCAAGCTTTGCTCAATCCAGCCTGTTGGAAAGCGTCAAGCGAAACCCAGCTGAAGCACGAATTCTTTGTGCGCAGTTCAAATCAATGAACAACAACGGGCAGTCTGCGCTCTCACCGCAAGCCATCAAACAGCTCGCGAATCAACGCAACCTAAGCATGAATAATTCAGAAATTTTGACGACCTACGTCATTGGATTGCACTGTCCGGATGTTCGCTGACGCGACATTGGTCACTCCAGATGGTGTCTCACTCATGGCACGCATCTGGACACCTGAAGGAGTTGGTCCATGGCCCACCCTTCTGATGCGTCAGCCCTACGGAAGGGCGATCGCATCCACCGTGACACTTCCTCATCCGCTCTGGTGGACTGGGCAAGGTTTCGCTGTGTGTGTACAAGATGTGCGCGGACAGGGAGACTCTGAGGGGGTTTTCAAAGGATTCGGCCAAGAAGCAGTCGACACTGCTTCAACCATGGCTTGGCTGAGAGAGCGGCCCGAGTGCAACGGTCGTATCGGCTTATTTGGTTTCTCTTATCAAGGTGTGACGCAGCTGCTCGCACCAAAAGATTGTCCTGCCCCTGATTGCCTCGCTCCAGCCATGTGCGGATTGGCAGAGAGAGAGCATTGGAGCTGCGATGGAGGTGCTCACTGGTGGCATCTCGGACTTGGCTGGGGGTTGCAGCTTGCCGCTCTGCAGGCCAAGCGGCGCAACGATCAAGCTGCCTGGAGCGAACTTCACACCGCTCTTGAAAGTGGCCGCTACCTACGCGAAGGCCTCAGCCTCTTAAAGCGCCATGACCCCAAGGGGATGGCACTGCGCTGGTTGCAGCAACCGGCCGATCAGCCCGAGGGTTGGATCACCCATCGACCATCCGAATCGTGGTTAATCAAGCCAATGCTTCTTATCGGTGGCTGGTGGGATCCTCACCTTCAAGGCCTGCTTGACCTTTTCGCCCAGGCCAAAAGAAGTGGCGGTAGTCCAGAGCTACACATCGGACCTGCTAGCCATCTGCAGTGGTGGCCTGAAACCACTCAGATTTTGCTTGATTTTTTCAACCAACACCTCAAAGGACCAACAACAAGAAAACAAAACAAGACAGCGGAGATCAAGCTCTGGAACCAGACAGATGCCTCTTGGTCGGAGAGCAACGGACACGAATGTTCTGCTCACCACTGGCACTTACGCAGTACGGGACTGGCTTGCCTTGATCTCAACGATGGGCAATTGCTCAACCCAACCATTGCTGGAGCAGGGGCCTGCGCGATTGTTCATGATCCATGGAGGCCTGTGCCTTCCATAGGGGGGCATTTGAGTCCTACCGCTGGTCCCTGCGATCGGAGGGGGATTGATCAACGATCGGACGTGGCGGTATTCAGTTCCGAACCTCTACAAACATCTCTCCAGCTTCTCGGTCGCCCAAGGTTGAAAATTCAGGTGAGTGCGGACCAGCCTGCTTTTGATCTTTGTGCTGCGCTTTCAAGACTTCCCGCAGATCGAGATGAGGTGCAGCAACTCTCCACAGGGGTTTTACGCGTCCGACGGATCAGCGATCCAACGTCTACAGAAATCACGCTGGAACTTCAGCCTCTCTTTGCCAGCCTCCAGCGAGGGGATCGTCTCCGACTTTCCCTCGCTGGAGCTGCATGGCCAGCAATTGGCATCAACCCAGGAGATGGCAAACAGTGCTATGGCCCAGTCAACAGCGATTGCCGAGTCATCACCCTGTACCTAAAGCTGGAGGGAGCGTCACTTCAAATGGCGCCACTGTTGCTTGTCCAAGCCGGATCAACTCCGGCAAACTAACTCTATTGCTGAATCTCATTCATGAAGCTCTCCTCCTGCCTTCTGGTCTGCGCTCTTGCGGCACCGATGCTGCAGGCTTTCCCTGTGCCAGCTGCAAGAGGAGAACAGCTTTTGGCGCAGGGGATGTCGGCCCCAAGCACCCCACTGAGCGCTAGCGACGCGACTCAGGCTGCAGATGCACTTCTAACTGCTCTTCAAAGTCGCAATGCTCAGAGCTTGTTTGATCTCCTGTCGACTCCACTGCAAAACGCAACAAGCGTTGAAGCAGTGAAAGATCGTTTAAAGCAGGCGCATCGCATCAAATCCTCCCGTGTTGTGGCGATTTATCCAGGAATGGATGACACCACTGTTGATGTGATTGCCCATACCGAGGCTGGAAGTAAAGAGCTTCTTCTTGTCCTCGACGATGATGGGAAGCTCGTGGCTTGGAAATGGTTAGGCGAAACGCTGCCCATCGAGACAACTGCACTGAAATTCGTGCGGGATCTCAAAGCGAAACGCTGGATTGCTGCTCGTTACTACCTATCCCTTGATTTTCAGAAAGAGATCTCTCCAGAAGATCTAGAACGCAAATGGAGCAAATTAAGCCGTGTCCTCGGTGGTGTGAAACGGATCAAAAACGCTGTAATTGCAAGCCAAGGAGCCGAGCAACAACTCGTTCTCGTCACCATTGAATTCGGAACTGTGACTGACAACCTGTTTGTCATCTTCGATGCTCAGGGCCGGATCATCAACGTGGACTTCTCGGAGGATCTGGTCTGATCCCAAAAACTCCAAGATTTGGATGCAACCCAGGCTGCTTTTCGGCCTAAGCTCCCGCCCAACGAAGACCATCCTCTGCATGACCATCGCTGTTCTCGACTGGATGGTTCAGGACAGCCAGCGGCTGGCCGAATGCCGGCACGATCACCCCTTTTCTCTGCTTGGACCCCAGAAGCTGGAAACAGGGCAATGGTTGGTAAGGGCTTGGGTTCCCGAAGCTGACACCGTTGAGTTATTGCTCGACGGCCAGCGCTTTTCGATGAAAAGCCCTCATCACCCATGGGTTTTCGAAGCCGAGTGCTCACGGGATCCAGGTCATAACTACAAATTGAAGATCAGCCGAGGCGGACTAGAGCACGAACAATTTGATCCTTGGGCCTTTCGGCACGAATGGATGGGGGAGATGGATCGCCATCTCTTCGCAGAAGGAAATCACCATCACATCTGGCGTCGGATGGGGGCTCACCGCTGCCAACAAGGCGGAGTTTCCGGTGTGATGTTCTGCCTGTGGGCACCCAATGCCCAAAGTGTCAGTGTGATCGGAAATCTCAATTCATGGGATGGTCGTTATCACCCTATGCAGCACAGGATTGGCGGCATCTGGGAGCTATTCGTTCCCGAGCTCGAAGAGGGGCATCTATACAAATACGAAATCCGTACCCAAGACGGCCATTGCTATCAGAAGGCTGACCCTTACGGTTTCCAGCACGAAGTCAGACCGGACACAAGTTCCATCGTCAGTCATCTCGATGGATTTCAGTGGAGTGATGACACTTGGATGAGCAGTCGCGATAGCCGCAACCCCCTCGATCAACCAATCTCGGTTTACGAGATGCACTTGGGGAGCTGGATCCACGCCTCTGCTGACGATCCATTCATCGAAGCCGATGGCACCCCCCGCCCTCCAGTTCCAGCAGCCGATCTCAAGCCTGGTGCTCGACTGCTCACGTACCCAGAGCTTGCTGATCGTCTGATTCCATACGTGAAGGAGCAAGGGTTTAGTCACATCGAATTGATGCCAATCACCGAGCATCCTTTTGATGGATCATGGGGATATCAAGTCACCGGCTGGTATGCACCTACAAGCCGGTATGGCACTCCTGACGAGTTTCGCGCCTTTGTTGATCGCTGCCACGCCGAGGGCATCGGGGTCATTATCGACTGGGTGCCTGGCCATTTCCCCAAGGACAGTCATGGGCTTGCTTTTTTCGATGGCTGTCATCTGTATGAGCATGCCGATCCACGCATAGGCGAGCACAAGGAATGGGGGACCTTGATCTTCAATTACAGCCGTAATGAGGTCAGGAATTTCCTCGTTGCCAATCTGGTGTTCTGGTTTGACCAGTTCCACATCGACGGCATCCGAGTCGATGCGGTGGCATCCATGCTTTACCGCGACTACCTACGGCCAGATGGAGAGTGGTTAGCCAATGAAGATGGAGGTAGAGAAAACACCGAGGCAGTCCGCTTTCTCCAACAAGCCAATCACGTTCTTTTCGAGCACTACCCTGGAGCACTTTCTATCGCTGAAGAATCCACCACTTGGCCCATGGTGACTCAGCCCACAGAGCATGGCGGACTTGGATTCAACCTCAAATGGAACATGGGTTGGATGCATGACATGCTCGATTATTTCGAACTTGACCCTTGGTTCAGACAGTTTCATCAAAACAACATCACGTTTTCGATTTGGTACACGTACACCGAAAACTTCATGCTTGCCCTTAGTCACGACGAAGTCGTACACGGCAAGAGCCATCTCCTTCACAAGATGCCTGGTGACGACTGGCAGAAATATGCCAACACTCGCGCTCTACTGGCCTACATGTGGACGCACCCCGGTAAGAAAACGATCTTCATGGGGATGGAGTTCGGCCAACGTGCTGAATGGAACGTATGGGGAGATTTGCAATGGGATTTGCTGAACTACGAACCGCATGTAGGCGTGCATCGGATGGTGAGAGAACTGAATGCGCTCTATAAAAATGAGCCTGCTCTCTGGCAAGACGATTTCGATCAGTACGGGTTCCAATGGATCGACTGCAATGACAACCGCCACTCCGTCATTAGCTTTATGCGACGGGAAAGCACAAGCGGCTCCTGGCTAGTGGTCGTAGCCAACTTCACCCCTCAAAGCCATTCCCATTACAAAGTTGGAGTTCCAATGTCGGGGTTTTACGAAGAAATCTTCAACACGGATGCTGCGAAATACGGAGGAAGCAACCTTGGCAACCTTGGTGGCAAGCGATCAGATGAATGGGGCATTCACGGCTATGAAAATTCCTTAGAACTCTGCTTGCCACCTCTCAGCCTGATGGTCTTTAAGCATGATCCCAAAAAAACGCTGACTGAAGACACCAGCGAAGAGAGTCCTCAGGTTCAGGTGATGTGACAAAACTGCCCGAATCGCTGAAAAACACAGCGATTCGGGCAGTTCTCTCAGGTAGGTTGCCGCCTTGATCTTCACGCATCCATGAGCGACACCCTGCCCCTACTGCTCCGTGCCGCCCGCGGAGAAGCGGTAGAGCGTCCTCCCGTCTGGATGATGCGTCAAGCCGGCCGGTACATGAAGGTCTATCGCGACCTGCGCGATCGTCACCCCAGCTTCCGCGAACGATCTGAAAACCCTGATCTCTCTTACGAGATTTCAATGCAGCCGTTCAGGGCATTCCAGCCTGATGGTGTGATTCTGTTCTCAGACATCCTGACTCCTCTGCCAGGCATGGGGATTGAGTTCGACATTGTTGAGAGCAAAGGTCCTCAAATTGGGGATCCGATCAGGAACCTCAGTCAAGTTGAAGCGTTGCGGCCACTGCAACCAGAAGAAAGCATGCCATTTGTTGGCGAGGTCTTAGGACGTCTGCGCAGCAGCGTTGGAAATCAGGCGGCAGTTCTTGGATTCGTAGGGGCACCATGGACCCTGGCCGCTTATGTCGTGGAAGGGAAAAGCAGCAAAAACTATGCCGTCATTAAAAAGATGGCGTTTCAGGAGCCTGAACTCCTGCACAAACTCCTTCATCACTTCGCAGATTCGATAGCCACCTACCTGCGTTATCAGATCGATTCCGGCGCACAAGTGGTCCAGATGTTTGACTCCTGGGCCGGGCAACTCAGCCCCGCCGATTACGACACCTTTGCTGCGCCTTATCAGAAAAAAGTTGTCGATCTCGTTAAACAAACCCATCCCGACACCCCATTTATCCTTTACATCTCAGGAAGTGCAGGGGTCCTGGAGAGAATGGGACGCACCGGAGTTGACATCATTTCTCTGGATTGGACGGTCGACATGGCTGAAGGGCTCGCCCGCTTACCAGACCACATTGGTGTTCAAGGCAATGTCGATCCAGGGCTTCTATTCGGCACTCCTAATGCCATTCGCGATCGCATCGATGATTGCGTTCGTAAGGCGCGCGGTCATCGCCACATCCTGAATCTTGGCCATGGAATCCTGCCTGGCACTCCTGAAGAAAATGGCCGCGCTTTCTTTGAAGCAGGCAAGACGGTAATGGACCGAATCGGAGGTTCTGCTTGAGCAAAGCTCCTTCCAGAATCCTGATTACCGGCGCGAGTGGTTGCGTCGGTCAATACACAGCTGCTTGGCTCCTGGAACATTCCAATGCCGAGTTGCTTCTATGGCTCCGTGATCCCGCAAAATTAACGGCGATCTCAGCACAGCAACCTCGCGTGCACTTGTTGGTGGGAGATCTACGCGAAACAGACCGATTTGCCAGCGAACTATCCACCGTGACTCGGGTGATTCACACGGCGACTGCATGGGGAGATCCTGAGCGTGCTCATCAAGTCAATGTTGTCGCAGTGAAAAGGATGCTGTCCCTGTTGAATCCAGCGGTGGTTGAGCAGATCATCTACTTCTCTACGGCCAGCATTCTCAATCGATCTTTGCAGCCACTTCAAGAAGCCCTTGCTTACGGAACCGAATACATACAAACCAAAGCCCAATGCTTAAAAGAGCTCGAACAACACCCTTTAGCTGAGCGCATTGTGGCGGTGTTTCCGACACTGGTATTCGGCGGAAAAGTAGATGGGACCAGTCCTTTTCCAACGAGTTACCTGACGGAAGGCTTAGCTGAAGCCAGCAAATGGCTGTGGCTTGCTCGCTGGTTGAGAGCAGATGCAAGCTTTCATTTCATCCATGCGGCTGATATCGCCTCGATCTGTGGAATTTTGGCGACCACTCCTCATCAACCCAATCCAGAACCAGGGCAAGGTCCCGTTCGTAAAATTGTGATGGGTCAACCATCGATCAGCGTCAATCAAGCGGTGGCGACGCTCTGTCGCTGGAGAGGTGTCGCAAGAACCCCTGGAATACCTCTATGGGGCTGGCTGATCGAAGGTTTGATCAGAATTCTTCCGATCGAAATCAATGAATGGGATCGATTTTCCATCCATCAACGACACTTCATTCATGATCCCGTCACTCAACCTGAACGGTTCGCAGGTCGGAGCCATGGGCCAGACCTTGAAACAGTTCTGATGGATTCAGGACTTCCGCACCGTGGAAAGATCTGAACAGCGTTAAGCTGATTGAAATGTTTATGAGCTCATGATCAGCCGTTTGCGTTCTCTCGTCTCAGCAGCCATTGCCTTTGCACTAGTTCTGGGGCTAGGTGTTGGCACAGCCAGTGCTGCCACTGTGGAAGTGAAGCTTGGGACCGACTCCGGAATGCTGGCGTTTGAACCAAACACCCTCAACATTAAAGCTGGAGATACAGTCAAATTCGTCAACAACAAATTGGCACCACACAACGCCGTGTTTGATGGCCACGACGAACTCAGCCATAGCGATTTGGCCTTTGCACCCGGTGAATCCTGGGAAGAGACCTTCACTGAAGCTGGAACTTTCGACTTCTACTGCGAGCCTCATAGAGGAGCTGGCATGGTCGGAAAAGTGATTGTTGAGTGATTCTGTTTGATCAGCACTTGAACACAAGTCCCGTGAGCGTTTTAACAGATGCACACGGGGCTCTTTTTTTGTCTGTCGAAGTGGATAGGGTTCAGATAAATAAAGCTGGTGGCGATGCTCAATCCCTTTCCCCTGTTCGCAATGATTCTGTCCCTCAGCCTCAACCTGATGGGATCAGCACCCGTATTTGCGGCCACTGATACCATTCCTGACCTTGGTCATGGTGGCCAGCTATTTTCAGCGAATTGCGCGGCTTGTCACATGGGCGGCGGCAACGTCATCAGTGCTTCAAGAACGTTGAGTAAAAGCGATCTTCAAGCACACCTCAATGAATATGGTGATGACCACGTGGAAGCGATTGAGCACCAAATTGAAAACGGAAAAAATGCAATGCCTTCCTTCGTTGGGAAGTTAAGCGAGCAGGACATTGTCGATGTTGCTAGTTACGTAGAGCTCAAAGCCGAAAAAGGCTGGCAACGATGAGTCGAGAAGGATGGAAAAATTTTCTGCACTCAGTAGAACGAAGTCCAGCCCTCCAGCGTGCTGTCAACTCATGCAGCGGAATGAATGAGGTTGTTTCCTTGGCACAAAAATATGGTTATGCACTGCGCGTCGAGGATTTAAACCACGATGCTCAGGCCGAAGCCATCGCTGAGTGGTTCAAAATCAGCACGATTTAATAACACCGAGTCCTGCTGAGACCACGTCCAAAAAATCTTCCCATTAAGGTTGTGGAATAATTTGCAATTCACTCATTGATTCATCCAAATGAGATAGGTGACGAGCAGTTGGATCGGATTATCGAGATGGCCTGGGAAGATCGAACCCCCTTCGAAGCGATCGAGTATCAATTCGGTCTTATTGAAACAGACGTCATCAAATTGATGCGTCAAACTCTTAAGCCAGGATCATTTCGAAGTTGGCGCAAACGTGTAACAGGTCGCAAAACCAAACATGCATCCACCAGCAACTCAGAACGATTTAGAGCTGCCTGTCACCGGTAATTGATCAAATATTAAAGAACAACTTAATTCTCTGACTTTTTCTCCGATCTAGCTGCAATCTTGGCGTCTGCCCAACGTGAGAAAAAATAGACAGCAATAAACATTGGCAAATATGCAATCCACATATTGTCAAGAACGAGGCCACTATTGTTAACAAGAACCAATCCGCCGTACCCAACAACAAAATAAATTCCAGCTCTACGAAGAGCTCCAACCTGTTTAGGATTCATCAAAACAAATAGCTACTCAAAGCATGTTATGAGAATGGACAGCTAATAGTCTTGCTTTGTTTCTCCATTCACACAATAGAAACAGAAACAGATCTTTTAGAGCGATTAATCTCGGCACCAAAAAAAGCGCTGACAGCAACTGAACCACTTAGCCATTGATTGAACTTCAACGAATCAGTCTCATCAATGCGATCGTCTTCAATAAATATCAGACATTGGCGACTGAAAAAATGGAAAATCAACAACAAGATGATCAAAATATACAGAGCATATCCAAACAATCTTAAACATCTACTTTGACAATTTGGAGTATGAATTAAGGAGAGATTGGCGGGATTCCACCTCATGCACGGCCTAGCAAGGGTGAATTCATACATAAAGAGCATTTTAATACCACCATCCACTGATCCAGACGAATGACACTCCAAAGGATATCAATCGTCAACCAATAGAGTACAATTAAAGGGATAAGAGGTTTATTTAATCATTATGTTATTCCTAAGCTCGGTTCTCAAAAAAATGATCCCTATCATGACTTAAATCAGCAGTCTCAAAAAGCATTAATTCCCAGCTTGGAGCAATGCAAAATAACTTGATCATTAGAATTAAATTCATCACCAAAGTGAAACGATGACTGACATCACGAACCGCCCAAGCCCCAGCGAGATGACATATGCCCAAGCTTGGAAGGAATATCAGAGCAACGGTGAAGCCTGGAGAACCGAGCACGATGAAGCAATGCAACAAGTGCGATTAGCCATGCCTGAAGCTGGCTCTGGTGCACTTGTAGAAGCAGGCCTCATTATGGCAACTCGTCCAATCGGTCAACGGCAAGAAGCGCTCAGCAGATGGCATGAGTTTTTCGAAAGCGATAAACAAGCAAATTCAACCCATGGCTACCCAACCGGTCATCCAAAATCGAAGGATTAAGGCCTAGACCAATAAACAACAATCCGTCTCTGAAACTTCGAAAAAATGTCACTTGCCATCCACAATTTTGAAGTAGAAAGTTGATCTCTAAAAGAGAACTGCAAAGCCAAGATCTCTGCCTAAATTCTTTTAAATCATGATCACTATACTAACTAGATAACTTAACAAGTACTCAATTCAAATTGAGTACCTCCGCCAAAGAACAAAAGGAATAATTGTAAGCATCATTAAAATGCTGTAGACAGCTGAAGGAAGACTAAAACGACTCAATTCTGCTTGAATAAGCTCATCGCTGATCAGAGAACCAACAACAATCCCAATCGTTCCGTTTTGAAAACCAGCTTCTACTGCAAGTGAGGTAATTTGAGATTGCTTCAAACCAAGCAGATTTCCAATACCTAAACCAACACTTAACATGAGAAGATTTAAAAGCAGTAAAATTGGACCAAGGATGGGGAGGTTGGCAATGAAAACATCCCATTGACTAATCAAGGCTCCCAATAAAACCAATACAAACAAAGTATTTGCAGTTCGACTACTGAATAGTTCCCAACGAGATGCTTGTTCTGGAGCAACTCGACTGAGCCAAACTCCAAGTAAAACAGGTAATGTTGCAAGACAAAAGACTTTAAGACTCAATGGAAGTATTGATAATTCAATATTTTGTTGTGGGAGAAGTATTGGTGCCGTAACACTCAAAACAAGAGGCAAGGTTCCAGCAGTAACAAGACTTGCAAGTGAGGTATAAGAGATTGAAAGTGCTACATCACCTCTGGATAGTTTAGTCATTATATTTGATGTAATTCCTCCAGGACAGCAGCTCAAAATCATCACACCAATAGCCAGTTGTCCTTGCAACCCAAATAGTGTAAGCAATATAAAAGCAATAATTGGAAGCAAAGCAAGCTGTACAAGTGCACCAGCGATAAGAGTTTTAGGCTGTTGAAATGCAACCCAAAAATCTTGTGGCTTAAGGGATAATCCCAGAGAAAACATAATGAAAGCAAGACTCCCAGCTAAAACGGCTTCAATCAAAACCCTTGAGTACTTAGATTAAGTATTAATGATTGTACACATGAGCTATATCACTGTACAGCCATCAAGCATGAACTCCTGACTTAGCGAACAACACTTGATCGATAGCATCTCGAAAAGTTATCATTTTAAACTTTAGAACAATAATGTGTAAATTCATCAACCCCAGAATTAGATCGAAGCATTAAAAAACAATACCAAACAAAAACCCGAATTCTTTTTGCAACGTTCTCTCAGACAATGCAGAAATTACATAATTTCAGAAACTTTAATTTCCAAACCGAGAAGCCTGTCGAGAATCTCACAGCTGATCATAATAAACAAAATCATAGCTCATCTTCAATCTAAAATTTTTCGTTTTAGCTGTTTCCAAACATTGATGAAAACTTACACTTAGGAGCTTCGCAACAATTTGATCAGATTTAAATGTCTAGAATAATCAGATCTCGAAAGCGAAGCGTCCAGAAAAGCGTGTTCAAATTCATTTTCAACATTCATCTGATAGTTTAGCCTCAAACAGACCTTAAAAGGTCCTACAAAACTCAACAAAATATTTACAATTCTATCCAGAAAATAGGAATTTATAAATATAAACTACCTCCTAGAAGTTGAAACTGTACATCAACAATTCAAACAGAATCTAGCTCACGATTCTCAATCAAAAAATAACCAACTTCACTCGACATCACGAAGGCTTTTTCTAAATAGCAAAAAAAATATTTATATGTTTACTTTGCGATCGGCCTCGTATTGAAAAGACCCTTTTTTACATCACAAAATATTAGGAATCCTGGATCGAATCG